>Ga0306901_1000002_pt1 | contig 267225 bp, 276 predicted proteins | sample AntRauMFilla3767_FD_190431 | JGI IMG/M metagenome (GOLD analysis project Ga0306901, IMG submission 190431) | Saline lake microbial communities from Rauer Islands, Antarctica - Metagenome Filla 3 #767 (v2) (version 2) | ecosystem: Environmental > Aquatic > Non-marine Saline and Alkaline >... | reverse complement strand
TCGCACATCGCAGTCGACCGATCCCGTATCGGTACTACAAAATCGAAGAGGGGATAGTGCCCCCACAGTCCCCTCCGCAGAGACAGTCACGCTCGTGCGTGGCCCCCATCTCTGCAGTCGACGACACGCGCTCGACAGTAATAGTGCTTTTCAAGAAATATTATGATATTGCTTGATGCGCAACGGGTCACCGATGGCACACTGGTGACTCGGATCGGGAAAACGGAATAGGTAGTGGGGGCCTCTCCTCCGAGATAGGGGGCCGACCTCGGATTGAGTCTACCCATGCAGATAGAGACCCCAATGACACTTGAACAGACGTTGTTTTTCGCCGGAGCGTTGTTTTGAGTAACCGAGTAACAATGGCTGCCCGCGTGGGCAGCACTGTCGTCACATCACGAGGACGATTCCGGTGACGAACATCAGTAGGGCGATTCCCGCGAGGACCAGCCCGAAGAGGTCGCTGTCATCCATACACGGGTTTCGAAGCCACGGCGCAAAACGGCGTCGGTCGACAGCGAAACCACTAATCCCGTCCCGGGGCAACTACGGGTGTGTCTTCCGGACTTCGCGGCCAGCGAGTCGTCGTCGGGATCTACCTCATCATCGTCGCCTTCACCGGCGTCGCTGGCTACATGACCGCGACCGTCGTCGGCGAGATCGATCCGCCGCGCTTGCTGTTCCTCATCGAGTTACCCCCGACGCCGATCGGGCTGGCGGTCTTCGGCGCGGGAACCATTGGCCTTGTTCTCGGCGTCCTCTTGGTCGCGGTGACGGTCGTCTCCGACCGGTTCGACGACGCCGACCCCGGCGATAACGAGCCGTCGACGCCATCGTCCGAACCGTCGACCGAGCCAGCCGCGCCATCCGACGAGTCGACCGAGGCCACAAATGAGTCGACCGACACCGCTAACGGACCAACCGACACGACCGACGACCCGACCACAGCCGAGTAGACATTCGTCTGCTGAGATACGCCATTGACTAATATAAATAAACGATTGAGCAGTCTTCTTTGGTTTTATAAATATAACGTCGGGTATTCTGCTTGTTCGTTGGGCTTTAGTAATCTGCCGTGCTGTATATGAATATGAATATCAGGCCAGCAACGGAGGCGGACAGCGAGGCGATCCGCGAGGTGGCCGCGGCGTCGCTGGCGACCTCCTACAGTCACGCTGTCGACGCCGAGAGCCGCGACCGCGCAGTTGCGGCGTGGTACGGGGTCGACACCCTTGCCGACCGACTGGCAGACGACGGTTCGGCGTTTCTGGTCGCCGTCGAGGGTGGCAATCTCGTCGGCGTCGTCCAAGGCGAGGTGATCGACGGCCCCGACCGGATCGGCCGGATCGACTGGCTTCACGTCGACCCAAACCGACGAGGGGAAGGAATCGGTAGCCAGCTCCTCGGGCAATTAGAGACGCGGCTCCGCGAGCAGGACGTCGACGCCGTCGAGGGCCGCGTGCTGGCGGCCAACACTGCCGGTGGCGACTTTTACGAGTCACACTCGTTTACCGAAGTCGGGGAGCGACCCATTGAGATCGGCGGCCAAACGTTCACCGAACGCCGGTATCGGAAACGGGACGTCGGTGAGGCGTCGAACCTTACCACCGTCGAGACCGATGCCGACCAGCTGTACCTCGCCACTGACGAACGCGAACGGGGCTCGAAGGGTCCCTTCTATCCCGCCTACACCGACACCGATCGCACCGAGCGCTACGGCTACGTCTGTGGCCCCTGCAACAGCGAGGAAGTCGGTATGGACCCGATGGGGCGGCTCGAATGCAGCGGCTGTGGGAACGGCCGTAAACCGACCCGATGGGACGCCGCCTATCTGTAGCCTGTTTCGCTGGCTTCTCCAGCCTGATCCGGTCGACCGCCTGCCGAGCGACGCGTCCAAAAGGTTGCACGAAGCTATTCCGGCTGTTCTCCCTACACTCCCAGTATGCAGGATCGAACACATGCCAGACTTCAGGGCCTCGCCCGAGCGGTGGCGGTCGGGATCACGTTCGTCCCGGCGCTGGGGAAGTTCGCCGCGTACAGTCAGCAGGTCGCCGAGTTCCAGCTGTGGGGGATTCCGAATCCGGAACTACTGGTCCCGATTACAGGTGTCGTCCAGTTCATCGCCATGTTCACGATCGCCGTCGGGTTCGCGGGTCGCTACGGTGCTGCGGCACTGTCGGTCGTGATGGTCGTCGCCATGTCGACGGCTGGCCCGAGCAGGCTCAACATTCCCGTCTTCGTGGCCTGTCTCACCATCGTCGCCCTCGGGACCGGGCCGTACTCGCTGTGGGATCCCCCGCTGCCGATTGTCGGCGAGATCGACGCCGAACGGGAAACGCCGACGTAGCCCGGCGCAGTCCTGACGCTGTTCTCAGCGGTGATTTTCACAAACGTGGATTTATGTTGGTGTCCCTGTGAGAACATCCTATGGCAGACGGGCGTGTCCTCGCGGTCGCCGGAGCGAAAGGCGGCGTCGGCAAGACCACCACGGCAGTCAATCTCGGCGTCGCGCTCGCTGAGGCGGGTGAGACGGTCGCCATCGTCGAGATGGATCTGGCGATGGCCAACATCGTCGACTTCCTCCAGTTCGAGCCCGAACGCACCCTCCACGACGTGCTCTCCGGCACCGTCACGACCACCAAAGCACTGTACGCGGTCGACGACCGGCTCCACGTCCTTCCCGCAGGCACGGAACTCGCGGATTTCAACGCGATCAACGTCGCCGCCCTCGCCCCCGTGGTGCGGAGCCTGCGTCCGGCCTACGACTGGATCATCCTGGACACCGCCGCCGGGGTGAGCCCCGAGACGATCTACCCGCTCCGACTCTCCGACGAGGTGATCATCGTCTCGACGCCCCGGGTCGCCTCGGTCCGTGATGCGAAAAAGACGATCGAGCTGGCCGACCGCGTCAACGGGACTGTCGGCGGTGTCGTCCTCGTCCGCGCGGGGACCGGCCAGGCACCGCCACCCGAACGGTTAGCGGGCTTCCTGGAGACCGACCTCTTGGGCTCGGTGCCGAACGATCCGACCGTCGCCGAGGCCCAAGACCGGAGCCAGCCCGTCTCGACCTACGACCCCGACAGCCCGGCGGCGGAAGCCTACCAGCGCATCGCCGACAACCTGATCCTCTCGGCACCCGACTCGGGCGACGACGGCGACGAGCAGGTCCTCGGCACCGGCGGCGTGAGCGACCTCCAGAACGCCGAAAAGATCGCCGAAAGCGCGGCCGACGCCGACCCCGACAACCTCGATGGGTCGACCCGACCGCTGGAGGGCGACGAACTCGATACCGGCGAGGCCGACGACGACGATGGCGGTTTCGAATTCGTCAAACGCAAAGGCGACTCGCAGTAATCTCGCCTCTCTATCGGCGGACGAACTTTTTACCCGATGTCGACCGATGGGCGAGTATGGCCCCCGAATCGAGCCGAGACGACAGGAGCGTGTTTGCCAACGGCTTTGCCGTCCCGATCACCGGACTGCTTTCCGTGTTGTTCGCGCTGCTGGCAGGGATGAGCGTGTTTCCGGCGCTCTCGGGATCACTCGGTGATCTGGCACTCCCGGTTGTCTTCGCCGCCAGCAGTATCGTCTGTTTCCGTCTCAGACAGCGATATCTCGCCGCGCGGGAGTCCAATTAAAAAAGAAGCAGCCGCCTACTGCCGTTTCGCCTGTTCTGCCTGTCCAAGCGAGAAGACAAACCCGAAGTAGGCCGGGATTCCCGCGACCATGAACAGGTAGTAGGCCCACGTGGGTGCGCTCACGAAGACTAGATCGAACAGGATCGAGACGATCCCGACCCAGACGACCGCGAACATCAGGTCGTAGAGCATTCCCTGTCGGTGCTCGCTGGCGTGGTCGCGGAGGCGGTCGACGAGGCTCATTTATATATGGTCATTCTTCGGCTCGCTCGTAGTCGACCACCAGCACGGGGACGTGGGTCGACCGGAGCGTGCGTTCGGTGACGCTGCCGAGCAGCGCGCGCCGCACCCCCGAGCGGCCGTGGCTCCCCATGACGACGAGGTCGATGTCGTTGTCGGCGGCGTAGTCGGCGATCACCGCGTGGGGTCGACCGCCCGCATGGCGTTCGACCACCGATAGGCCGAGCGGTTCGGCCTGGCCCCTAACGTAGCCAGTGGCTTCTTCGGCGTCTTCGCGGAGATCGGTCATCCCCTGGAAGTTACCCTGGCGAATGCGGTCGACCTGTTCGGTGCCGAGGCTGTAGGTGACGGCGTCGACATCGGCGACGAACAGCGCATGGACCTCGGCGTCGTACTTTTCGGCGAGGTCGACGGCGTGGTCGACGGCGGCCTCGGCGACGGTGCTTCCGTCGGTTGGGATGAGTATTCGATTGTACATTGTTAGTCGTCAGCAGGCGGGACGTTGTCGGTCTTTTCGGCGACGACATCGGCCGCCGTCTTGTCCTTCGGCATCGGATCGGGGCTGTGACACTGTCGGACCATCATCTTCGTGTCGACCGGTGGCTCGTCGGTCACCGCCGAGACGACGATCACCACGAGGAAGACCAGCGGCGTAGCGACCAGCGCGGAGCCGACCGCCGGCATCCATGTGGCGATGATCTCGATCCCCCACCCGTCGCCGCCGTTGATGATTCCGAAATTGCCCTCGTTGAGCATCGGGATGAACCAGAGGACGAGCCCCGAGACCATTCCAGCGAGCGCTCCCTGTCGGTTGGCGTTCTCCCACCAGAGTCCGAGGAAGAACATCGGGAACAGCACGATGGCGGCCAGCGAGAAGGCGAAGCCGACGAGTGCCGCGATCGGCTGCTGGGGGTCCAGCGCAAAGACGATCGTCAGCAGGCCGATGGCGACGATACTCAGGCGGCCAACAAGCACCTGCTGGCGCTGGGTGGCGTCTTCGTTGATGATGTTGGCGTAGATATCATGAGAGATCGCCGAGGAGGCCGCAATGAACAGCCCCGAGACGGTTGCGACGGCGGCGGCGATCCCACCGGCGGCCACCAACCCGACGAGCCACGTCGGCAGTCCCGCAAGTTGGGAGGCCAACACGACGATCACGTCGCCGGCAGCGCTGCTCATGCCGGGATCGCCGTACACCGCACCGATCTCGCTTCCGTACAGCGCGGTCCCGAAGGCGGCGAAGGCGGGCGCGCTCAGGTAGAGCAGACAGATGAAAAACAGCCCCCACGTACAGGACCACCGGGCGACCCGCTCGTTTTGGACTGTATAAAACCGAACGAGGACGTGCGGCAGCCCGCAGGTCCCGAACACGAGGCTGAAACAGGTCGCCACCCACAAATAGTAGCTCCCGCCTGCGAACGGCGCGGAGAACTCCGCGCTGAGTTCGCTTATCAGCGCGCCGTATTCGAGCTGCGGCAGCACCGTCGAAAAGCCCGCCGACCAGCCGGTGACAAGCAGGCCGATCAGGAACGCGCCGATGAGGATGACGAACTGCAGGACCATGTTCTTGGTCGCGCCCAACATCCCAGAGAGCGCCAGGTAGCCGATCGTGACGACCATGAACAGGATCATCATCGCCTGATAGGCACTCACTCCTGGAATCGGCAGGACGGCAGTGATGTCGCCGAGGATATACATCCCGACCAGTCCCATCCCGCGGGCCTGGCCGAGCGCGTAGACGAAGCCGATGAGGAACGTCGTCACCGCCGCCAGCGCGCGAGCAGCATCGGAGTTGAAGCGGTCGCCGACGAAGTCCGGGGCGGTGTACTTGCCGAACCGGCGCATCTGGGCGGCCAGAAAGATGAGCAAAATGAAGTAGCCCGTCGTCCAGCCGACGACGTAGGCCAGCCCGTAGACGCCCGACAGCGCGATCAGCGCGGCCATGCCGAGATACGACGCGGCCGACATCCAGTTGGCACCGATCGCCATCCCGTTTTCGACGTTGCCGATCGAGCGGCCAGCAACCCACATGTTCTCCGTGTCGGCGACCTTGTAGAAGTAGCCGACCCCGAGGAACGACAGCATCATCGTCACGACGATGATCCCCGGCAGGAGCTTGAACGAAATGTTGAGCCCCTCGGGGAGCAGTTCCTGTTGGAGCACGGTCACCGCGAGGCTCATTCGTCGACACCTCCGTCAGTCGCGGTGACTTCTTCGCCTGTCGTCTCCGTCGGCGTCTCCATCTCTTCGGTACGCATCTGTGCGATCCCGTACTTTTCGTCGATCTGATCGCGCTTGCGCGCGTACCACACCGACAGGAGCAGTGCCGACGACGGCCCGCCGATAGCGATCAGGAAGTAGTGCAGCGGGAAGCCGATCGCCGGCATCGTTGCGGTCATCAATTCAGGGGCAATGCGCGTCAACGTGATCGGGCCGAACGTGGTGAGCGTCCAGATCGCAAACCCGATCCAGATAATACGGAGGTGATCCCGCATAAACGGCGTCGCTGGCTTCAGGAGGTTGATCTCGACGTCGAGGTAGTCGACTTGCTGTTCTCGCTGGACATCGGTCATCCCGCCGTCCGTTTCGAGCCGCTCGGCGGAGTCGGGAGACCGTTCGTCGGGGTCTGTCTCGTTCATCGTTTTGTGGGTTTTAATCGTGATAGTTTCGGCCCTGCCATCCACCCTCGTAGGGTGGTTGAAACGGCGGGCGGCTGGAGGGAGCCGCGTACTATCGGGTTAGTCGTTGGCTACGGATCGTAGCCATCGGCTACACAGTGGTTAGTCGCTCTGTACTTTCTGCTGGATGTCCTCGACAACATCCGGGTTGCGGAGGGTGCTCGTATCGCCGAGTTCGTCCTCATTGGCGATGTTTTCGAGCAGCCGGCGCATGATCTTCCCCGACCGCGTTTTGGGGAGTTCGGGCGTGAAGATCACGGCTTCGGGCCGGGCGATTGGCCCGATGGCGTCCTCGACGCCCTCGATAATCGCCTCCCGGAGCTCCTCGTTTTCCTCGTAGCCGTCCTCGGTGATGACGTAGGTGTAGACGGCCTCGCCTTTGATGTCGTGTTCGCCGCCGACCACGGCGGCCTCGGCGACGCCCTCGACGCCGACGATTGCGGATTCGATCTCCATCGTCCCGAGGCGGTGGCCCGAGACGTTGAGTACGTCGTCGACACGGCCCAGTACGGTAATATAGCCGTCCTCGTCGATTTTCGCACCGTCCTCGGGGAAGTAGACCCAGTCGGCCGAATCGTCGCTGTCGACGTTGGAGTACTCGCGCCAGTACTCGTTGATAAACCGGTCGTCGTTGTTGTACAGTGTGCGGAGCATGCCGGGCCACGGCTTGTTGACCACGAGGTAGCCCGCCTTGCCCGCGCCGACGGGACTGCCGCTCATGTCGACCACATCGGCGCTGAGTCCCGGCAGTGGCGGCCCCGCCGAGCCGGGTTTCATCTCGCCGACTCCTGGAAGCGTGGTCAGCATCATGCCGCCGGTTTCGGTCTGCCACCAGGTGTCGACGACCGGGCAGGACTCGTCGCCGATGTGTTGGTAGTACCATTTCCACGCGCGTGGATTGATCGGCTCGCCCACGGTTCCGAGGAGTCGCAGCGAGGACAGATCGTGGCTATCGGGGTACTCCTCACCCCACTTCATGAACGCGCGAATCGCAGTCGGTGCAGTGTATAGCTGATTGGCTTCGTACTCCTCGATGATCTCCCACAGCCGGTTGCGGTCGGGATAGTCGGGCGTCCCCTCATACATCATCGTCGTCGTCCCCAGCGCGAGCGGGCCGTAGACAATGTAGGAGTGGCCGGTGATCCAGCCGATATCGGCCGAACAAAAGTAGGTGTCGTCGGGTTTGATGTCCAGGACCGCATGGGAGGTCCAGGCGGCCCACGAGAGATAGCCACCCGTGGTGTGTTTGACTCCTTTCGGTTGGCCGGTGGTCCCCGAGGTGTACATCAGGAACAGCATATCCTCGGCGTCGCGGTCGACCGGCTCGACAGTTTCGCCCGCATGGTTCTCGACGAGTTCGTCGTAGCCGCGGGTGGGTTCGGGCCAGTTGTGGGCGATGGCGTCCTCGCTCGGGAGTCGTTCGACGACCACGGTGTCGACCTCGTGGTCGACGCCGTCGAGGCCGGTGGTGGCCTTATCGAAGTGGTCAAGGGGGTCGCCGCGGCGGTAGTAGCCGTCACAGGTGACGAGATACTCCGAGTCGGCGGCGTTCATCCGAGTCGATAGGGCGTCCGCCGAGAAGCCGGCGAAGACCACCGAGTGCGGCGCGCCGATCCGAGCACACGCCAGCATGGCGACCGGCAGCTCGGGGATCATCGGCATATACAGCGTTACGACGTCGTCTTCCTCGACGCCGAGGTCCCGCAAGGCGGCGGCGAACTCGTTTACCTCGCGGTGGAGCTCCGCGTAGGTGTAGGTTCGGTTGGCTTCGTCTACCGGCTCGCCGACCCACTCGATGGCTGCCTCGTCGCCCCGCTCCTCGAGGTGCCGGTCGAGACAGTTCGCCGAGGCGTTGAGCTCGCCGTCGGTGAACCACTGATAAAACGGGGGGTTGCTATCGTCGAGCACCTGGTCGTAGTCGTTGGTCCACTCGAGGAGGTCGGCGGCGGCCTCCCAACACTCCGGCCAGTTGTTCTCGAAGTCGTCGTAGATCGAGGGGTCGGAGACGTTCGCCTGCTCGACAAACGATTCAGGGGGTTCGAACGAGTCCTGTTCGGCCAGTCTGGCCTCCAGGTCGACATCTGTCTCAGACATACACCATAACTGTCTGTATTGACAATGATAAACCTATGCCAATCGTCGTCCTGTGGGATAGGTCCCTCTATAAAAAAGACCGGACGGCGTCCTCTCGGTCGACGGGCCATCAAGGATGTTTCGGCCGTATCGGCACGCGCGCCAATTCGGCACGCACCGACCACCGTTCCGGGTAGGTAGAGAGGGGGTATCAATGGCTTTATTCAGACGCAAACCTTCGTCTCCAGAAAGACTAGCCGGATCTGAGTAGCGATGATCGATATACAGACCGACAAAGAGCCGATACTCGTCTACGATCCCGCGAGCGATGTCGTCGGCTCCTACCAATCGGAGTTCTACACCGCCCTCTGGTCGACGTTCGACGTCGACCATACGGATTCGGTCGAGGAACTCGCCGCGGAGTCGACGGCGAGTCGGTATGCCGCGGTCGTCTACCGGTGGCGATCGAGCACCATCGAGGATCTCGAATCCGTACTGGACAGTCTTCCCGAGCCGTTTTCGATCCCATTTATCGTCGCCGGACCCGACGATCCGACCGCGGTTCGGAACGTCTTAGTGACCGACGCCGACGGCTACGTGCCCGTCGGAGCCGAGAGTGCGAGCAAACTCGAAGCCCGGATCGACACCGAGACGCCGATGTCGAAGACCGCCGGCGCGGAGGCGGTCGACACCTCAGCGCTCCATGAGGCGATCGTCGAACAGATGCAGGATTCGGCGTGGGTGCTCGACAGCGAGCTTCGGATCAGCTACGTCAACGACAGACTGATCGATCGGCTTAGCCTCTCCGCGAGCGATCTTATCGGCCAGCCACTCGCCGACGTGTTCAACGAAACGCTCCTGGAGAGCCCGGCCTACGGCCGGTTCGAACAGGGACTCCGGGAGCTCCTCGATGGGAACCGCGAGCAGTTTCGTATCCAGCTCACCCACCATCCCGACGACGCACCGACCTATACGACCGATGTGTTAGCCCGTCCCTACCTGGATTCCGACGACGAGATCGTCGGGATCGTCGGGATCGGCCGCGACATCACCGAGCAGTTGGCCGAACAGCGCCGAATGGAGCGACAGAACGATCTGTTCCGACAGGCCGAGCAGTTGGCTACCATCGGCGGCTGGGCATGGGATCTCGACGACAACGCGGTCGAGGTCACCGACCAGGTCTACGAGATCTACGAGCTGCCCAACTCCTTCGATCCGACCATCGAGAACATCCTCCAGTACCATCCGGACCCATCCAACGCGGTTCGGGAGGCCTTCGACGGGCTTCGGGCGGGCGAGCCAGCTGACCTCGAAGCCCGGCTCCGGACGCCCGCGGGCGACCACAAGTGGGTCCGGATTCACGGCTCACCCAAGGAGACCGACGGCGAGGTGACCGAGATCATCGGCTCGGTCCAGGACATCACCGAGCGCCGACGGCTCGAAACCCAACTTCGGGAAAACGTCGACTCCCTGCGGCAGCTCTACCAGCTGTCGGCCGACACGACGCTATCGTTCGCCGACCGGATCGACCGCGTCCTGGAGTTGACCTGCGACCGGCTGGATCTGCGCTACGGTGTGTTATCGACAATCGAGGACGACCAGCGACAGATCGTCTCGGCCCACGGCGACCATGATCGGCTCCAGCCCGGAGCGACAGCCCCGCTTTCGGAGAGCTACTGCCGGAAGACGGTCCAGCAGGACTCGCTGTTTACACTCGAAAACGCCCCCGAAGAGGGGTGGGCCGACGATCCGGCCTACCAACGGTTCGAACTCGACTGCTATCTCGGCGGCAACATCCGGATCGACAGCCGACTGTACGGCACCCTGTGGTTTGCTGACGACGACCCACGCGAGCAGTCGTTTACCGAGACCGAACTCGCCTTCGTCGAGGTGCTGACCAAGTGGGTGAGCTACCAGCTCGAACGCCGCTCTACGGAGTCGAAGCTCCGAGAGCTCCAGGAGACGACCCAGGAGTTCTTGACAGCCGACGACGACGGGGCGGTCGCCGAACTCGCCATGGAGGCAGCCGCCGAGATCCTCGAACTCCCGCTGACTGCACTCTGGCAGCACGACGACGAGGAAGATGCGCTGTTGCCGATAACCCAGACCGAGGAGGCCGACGCCCACTTCGAGAGTCAGCCCCGCTTCGAGTCCGGCGAAGGCCTCATCTGGAAGGCCTACGCGATGAACTCGGTGGTCGTCGTCGACGACGTGCAGGGCGAACCCGACCGGTATTCGACTGACACGGAGATCAAATCCGAGATCATCGTCCCCGTCCAGTCCTACGGTGTCCTCGTCACGGCGACGCTCGAACAGCGGGAGTTCACCGATCTCGAAGTCGACCTGCTGCGGATTCTCGCAGCCAGCGTGAGCGCGGCGATGGTTCGGGTCGAACGCGAGGTCGAACTCCAGCGCCAGAACGACCGGCTCTCTGAGTTCACCGGCTACGTCTCACACGATCTCCGGAACCCGTTGAGCGTTGCCCAGGGCTACATCGATCAGGTCAAAACCACGGGCAACACCGAGACGCTGGCGGCGGTTGAACGTGCCCACGACCGGATGCAGACGCTGATCGACGATATGCTGCTGCTCGCACGGAAGGGCGAGATTATCGACATGGTCGGCCCCACTCGCGTCGAAACGATCGCCGAGTGGGCTTGGGAGTCGGTCGACTCTCGTGACGCTACCCTCGAAATCGGGGGTGAACTCACTGTGGAGGCCGACGCCCCGCGCCTCCAGCAGGTCTTCGAGAACCTGTTCCGCAACAGCGTCGAACACGGCGGGCCGGCGCTGACGATCACCGTCGAGTGCCACGACGACTGGTTCGCCGTCGCCGACGACGGCCACGGTTTCGAGGACGGTCCGCCGCGGTTGGACAGCGACACCCACGAGTCCGAATCCGGGCTCGGCCTGTCTATTGTCGCCAAAATCGTCGAGGCACACGGCTGGGAGATCACTGCACAGGACGGCGCCGACGGCGGGAGTCGCTTCGAAATCACCGGTGCCGAACCGGTCGACCCTGAGGCCGAAGACGAATATAAAAACGAAACAGAAACCACCGACGCCGACAGCGAGTCGTCGGTCGACCACTAATAAATTCTTCCGATCGGTAGCCAGTCTCTACTCGATTTTCGAGTAGTAGGAAGTTCCTACCCGAAGTTTTCGACTTTTATTGCGTCGGCATCGCCACCGGCGGCCGCGACCGCCTCGGTCGCCTCCTCGACGAAGTCCGCGAAGCCGTAGACGAAGACCTGCTCGTCTTTGTGACCGGTCAGCGCGGCGTCGACGGCCTCAGTGATCGAGCCGTCGGTGATCGCCACGCTCGCCCCGGCCGCATCGAGTTTCGAGAGCCGATCCTCGTGTGCGGGTGCGTCGTCTTTATAAACGATCGCCAGCTCGCCGCCATCGTCGACGACGCGCTCGCCGATCCCGACCGCCGGACCGATGCCGGGTCCCCCAGCGAGGACGACGACGCGCGGCTCGTCCTCGTAGTAGTCGGAGCCGAACGGCCCACTCATCTCGATCTCGTCGCCCGCCGTCAGCGCCGCGAGTCGTTCGCTGAAGGGGCCGCTTTCGTCGGGGTCGATCTCGATCGTGATCTCGAACTCCCCAACCATATCAGGCGAAGAAATGGTATAAAAACGGGCGTAGCTCTCGCCGTCGATCTCGGCGCTGAGCTTGACGAACTGGCCGGGCTGGGCATCGAACCCCTCGGGAGTCTCGAAGGCGATCGAGACCGTATCGGGGCCGACATCCGCAGTCTCGGTGACCGTAACTGTGGCGTCCATACCAACCGTACTCACTGCGGGCTAAAGGGTTCTTCTCTCCGCCGTATCTATGAGGGACGCCGACATGCAGCATGATATGAAATAAAATTTGATAAGTATACGTTATTGTCCGATACTTGTTCGACAATGCCCAGAAATGTCACCGGGGTGCTTTTCAGAAGCCTTTTGATTTACCATTAGAAAGGGTAGACAATATCATGGCTGCGGACTTCAACTGGGCCATCGGTGGAGAGGCTGGCGATGGCATCGACTCGACGGGGAAGATCTTCGCTCGGGCACTCTCACGGGCCGGTCGGCACGTGTTTACCTCGAAGGATTTCGCCTCACGTATCCGCGGCGGATACACGGCCTACAAGATCCGCACGTCGGTCGACCGTGTCCAGAGTGTCGTCGACAGACTCGATGTCCTCATCGCGTTGACGCCACGGACGATCGACGAGAACCGCTCGGAGCTCCACGACGGCTCGGTCATCATTTATGACGGCGAGCGGACCACGATGCAGAACGCCACTATCCCGGACGATGTGGTCGGCCTCGACGTACCGCTCAAACGCCTGGCCGAGGAGGCCGGCGGCGCGATCATGCGCAACGTCGTCGCCCTCGGCGCGGCCTGTGCGGTCGCCGACTTCCCGATCGAAAACCTCGACAGCGCCCTCCAGAAACGGTTCGGTTCAAAAGGGCAAAAACTGGTCGACAACAACAAGGAAGCCGCCCGCGCGGGTCGGGACTACGTCCAGGAGAACTACGATCACGACTTCGACTACGATCTCGATACCACCGACGAGGATTATGTCCTGATTAACGGCGACGAGGCCATCGGGATGGGAGCGATCGCCGCAGGCTGTCGGTTCTATGCTGGCTACCCGATCACCCCCGCAACCAACGTAATGGAGTACCTCACGGGGCGGATCGAGAACTACGGCGGCCACGTCGTCCAGGCCGAAGACGAACTGTCGGCGATCAACATGGCGTTGGGCGGCGCACGGGCTGGTGCACGCGCGATGACTGCCACCTCCGGGCCGGGGATCGACCTCATGACCGAGACGTTCGGCCTGGTCGCCACCAGTGAGACGCCGCTGGTGATCTGCAACGTGATGCGGTCGGGGCCATCGACGGGAATGCCGACCAAACAGGAACAGGGCGATATCAACCAGATGCTGTACGGTGGCCACGGCGAGATTCCGCGCTTCGTTCTCGCACCGACGACCATCGACGAGTGTTTCTGGAAAACCGTCGAGGCGTTCAACCTCGCCGAAAAGTACCAGATCCCCGTCTACCTCACCGCGGACCTCTCGATGGCAGTCACCGAACAGACGTTTGCGCCCGACGCCTTCGATATGGACGCCGTCGATATCGACCGCGGCAAGGTCGTCGACGAGGAGTCCATCGAGGAGTGGCAGAACGAAAAGGGCCAGTTCAAACCCCACGCCCTCACCGACGACGGCGTGAGTCCGCGGGCCTTCCCCGGCACCACCGAGGGCGCACATATGACCACTGGCCTCGAACACGACGAACTCGGTCGGCGGACCGAAGAAGAAGAGATGCGGATCGAGCAGGTCGACAAACGGAACCGAAAGGTCGAGACCGCCCAAAAAGAGGAAGATTGGAGTCCACGCGAGTTCGGCGACCCCGAGAGCGACAATCTGGTCATCTCCTGGGGCTCCAACGAGGGTGCGTTGGTCGAGGCCATCGACCTCTTGAAAGAAGACGACATCAGCATCCGCTTCATTTCGGTGCCCTACATCTTCCCGCGGCCCGACCTCAGCGACGAAATTACCAGTGCCGACGACGTACTCGTCGTCGAGTGTAACAACACCGGCCAGTTCGCCGATCTCCTGGAACATGACGCGCTGGCCCGCGTCGAACGGATTAATAAGTACAACGGCGTGCGGTACAAAGCAGACGAGCTAGCCGACGAAATCAAGGCTGCGCTCGGCGAAGCGGAGGTAACCCAATGAGCTCAGACGTTCGATTCACGGATTTTAAATCCGACAAACAACCGACGTGGTGTCCCGGCTGCGGTGACTTCGGGACGATGAACGGCATGATGAAAGCCTTGGCCAACACCGGCAACGACCCCGACAACACCTTCGTTGTCGCGGGAATCGGCTGCTCCGGCAAGATCGGGACCTATATGCACAGCTACGCGCTGCACGGCGTCCACGGCCGAGCGTTGCCGGTTGGCACGGGCGTCAAACTCGCCAACCCGGACCTCGAAGTGATGGTCGCCGGTGGCGACGGCGACGGCTACTCCATCGGTGTGGGCCACTTCATCCATGCCGTCCGGCGCAACGTCGACATGAGCTACGTCGTCATGGATAACCGGATCTACGGCCTCACCAAGGGCCAGGCCTCGCCGACCTCGCGGGAGGACTTCGAGACCTCGACGACGCCTGAAGGGCCGAAACAGCCACCGGTGAACCCACTGGCACTGGCGCTCTCTGCTGGGGCGACGTTTATCGCTCAATCGTTCTCCTCGGATGCGATGCGCCACGCCGAAATCGTCCAGGAGGCGATCGAACACGACGGCTTCGGCTTCGTCAACGTCTTTTCGCCCTGTGTGACGTTCAACGATGTCGATACCTACGACTACTTCCGCGATTCGCTGGTCGATGTCGACGACACCGACCACGACCGCACCGACTACAACGACGCCAAGGATCTGATCCTCGATATGGACAAGGAGTACCAGGGTGTCCTCTACCAGAACGAGGACGCCGCCTCCTACGAGCAGGCCCACGGCCTCACCGAGAACATGGCCGAGATCCCCGACGGCGCGCCCGACGACGCGACGGACCTCGTCCGAGAATTCTACTGATCACCAGCGGCCTGCCGCTGATCGCGTCGCTCAGACTAACAGCGACCAGTTGAATTGGACATCGTCGTTGCGACGCAGTTCGAGACTCACATTCTCTCCGGCCTCCGGAACGGTAAATACGAGCCAGCCTTCGGCCTCCTCGTCGGGACCGATCTCGGACGTTGATGGAAACAGCGGCCCCGAAACCGGCTCGCTGATCGACGACTGTAGCTCGTCCATTATCTCGCTGTAGTCGATCCGATAGGGGTCCTGTCGCTGTCCCCCCGACAACAGATTGAAACTGCTGGGCTCCGGGACCGAGAGCGGCGACTCCGTCGTATTTGTGGCGACGAGATGCGGGATGACAAACGTGACCGCACTGCTTGCACTGCTGATTTCCGACCCGTTCCCGAGCGTGATTGACCCACCAGCCTGCGTTTCGAGTTGGTCGACGGTGAGTTCGAGCTCCTCGTCGCTGGTGTAGCTTTCGCCGACATCGTCGGTCGGATTGTTTCCGGAGAGCGCCGAACAGCCCGACAGCGCCGCCATACCGACCACCCCAACATAGCTCCGTCGTCTCATACAGGTTCCAATAACTAAGATAGTATATTCCTTGGGAATACCCGGGAGACTGCCCGAAGCCGCTCAGAGCGGAACCGACCACGCCGCGACGGACTCGCCCGGCGAGCAGTTTGAGCGTCGCCGTCGACCCGTCATCGGGAAGCGAAAAGACGAACCAGCCGTGGGTTTGCGCGCCGGATTCGATCTCCGTGGCCGAGTGGACCAGTGACCCCGCCACCGGCTCCGAGAGCCCCGATCCGGCCCCGCCGGGTGCGTCGGCGAAATCCTCCTGGTACGTGTCCTGTTGTTCGCCGCCACCGCTCAGCCTGAATGCCTCGGGTGCTGGTGGTTCGACCGGCGTCTCGGTAGTATTCGTCGCAACGAGATGTGTCGGCAGAAAGCCGCCCGACTCGGCCTGCGCCGTCAGTGCGACGACCGAGAGGTATCTGCGTCGATTCATAGCCGAAAACCAACGGAGACCGACCACTTCTGTGGGTCTCAGAGGAGCGTCACAGACAGGACGAAGACGGCGAGCATCGACAGCGTGAGCAGGAGCTGAGCGACCGACGACGCGAGCACGCCGACCGCGGTGTACAGCGACCGCTTTGCGGCCCGCCCGGTGTCGCTCCCGTTTTTCAATTCGAGCAAAAAGACTGTGCCGACAACGCCGACGATGATCCCGATCGGCCCGAGGACGAACAACATCAGGAAGCCGCCGACCGCCGAGGCGACGGTCACCTCGGTTGAGGCGCCACTGGCGCGGGCGGCGAGCGGGCCAGCGAAGTGTTCTAAGACGACGGTAGCCAGCCCCGCTAGCGTCAGGCTCACGACCACGAGCGCCCCGACCGGCTCGGCTCCGAAGAAGACATAGGTCCAGACGCCAGCCAGCGAAACTAGCCCGGACGGGATCAGCGGCAGCACGCTGCCAGCGACTCCGGCGACCAGGAGGCCGACTGCGAGGACGAACACCAACTCAACCATATCGGAGGTTCGGGCGACAGCCCGATAAGTACCACGCCGACACCTGCCGACCGGCTGACTATCCACCGGAGATATTTATACGAATACGGCACCATCCGGATCGTGGCCCGTCTTTCGTCCACGCGCCGACGCCGACTGCTCACGCTCCTGGTGATCGCGGTCGCCAGCGGTGCACTCGTCGCTGGCGGCGGGACTGTCGTCGCCCATGGCGGTGATAGCGCGTCGACACACACTATCTCCACAGGGGCCGACGGTCGGATCGTCGAACTGTATCCCAACCCGACGACAGCACAGAACCGCGGTGAGTACGTGACGGTCGACCTCGATAGGCCGGGCAACTGGACGGTGACCGACGGCGAGGGGACTGCACGGCTCCCCGACCGGTCCGGCGAGTTCGCCGTCACGCGCCACCCCGCGAAGACGGCCACCCATACGAACGTTACTGCTGTCGAGGCCGGGGGTTCGTTTCAACTCGCCGTCAGCGGCGAGCGGCTCGAACTCCGCCGGGACGGCAGGGTGGTCGACCGAGTTTCCTACGAAGACGCCCCCGAAAGCCAGCAGTGGCACCGCGACCGCGATCCTCACTGGCAGCCCGCTGGCTTCCGACCGCGGGACCCCGCGACCACGGAGTCTACTTCGGTCGAAGCCTTCGTGTTGCCCGACTCTCCTGGAGTCCCAATCGAGGCTATCAAAGAAGCCGACCAGCGGCTCTACCTTGCCGCCTATACGCTGACCTCCGAGCGGGTGGTCGCGGAACTGATTGCCGCCCACGACCGCGGTGCCGAGGTGCGCGTGCTCGTCGAAGGTGGGCCGGTCGGGGGGATGTCGACCCAACAGGCCGATCGGCTGGACAGACTCGCCGAGGCGGGCCTCCAGGTCCGCGCCATGACCGGCGAGCGGGCGCGGTTCCGCTACCACCACGCCAAGTATGCCGTGGTCGACGACCGAGCGGTCGTCCTCACCGAGAACTGGAAGCCCTCCGGCACCGGCGGTGCAGACAATCGCGGCTGGGGTGTGACCGTCGAGGACGGCGAGACGGCCGACGACCTCGCGGCGGTTTTCAACCACGACGCGACATGGAACGATACCGTTCGGTGGACCGAGTTCCGGTCGACCGCTGAAACCACCGAACAGGAGTCCTCGACCGGATCGTACTCGCAGAATCACCCACCGCTGACGACGACCGCCGATTCAGTGACAGTGCTCACAGCACCCGACAACGCCGACGAGGAACTGGTCGAGCTTATAAATGGAACTGACGACCGCCTGTTGATTGTCCAGCCGTCGATCGGCAGCGCCGACTTCCCGTTGCTCGAAGCAGCGATACGGGCGGCCAACCGCGGCGTCGACGTCCGGATTCTCCTGGGGAGCCAGTGGTACAACGAGGAGGAAAACGACGCGCTGGCTCGGCGGCTCCGCGAGCGAACCGAGGGGTCCGAGAATCTCGAAATCCGGCTCGCCGAGGGCAACGGCCGGTTCGGCAAGATCCACGCCAAGGGAGTCGTCGCCGACGACACCGCGGTCGTCGGCAGCCTCAACTGGAACGACAACTCCCTCCGGAACAACCGCGAGGTCGCGCTTGCTATCCAGGACGAAGCAGTCGCCGACTACTACGCCGAGGTCTTCGACGGCGACTGGAGAAGCGACGGGACCCGCGAGATTCCGGTCGGCATCCTCGTCGTCACGATCGGTGCCGCTGGCGGGACCGTGTTGGCACTGAAACGGCGGCTCGAATTCAAACCGGCGAACCAGTAGCCCGCTCGCAAACTGCGGCGTCGCCGATACCGTTGTTCCAACAAAACACATACGTCAGAACAGCAATCAAATAACTGATTATCTCGATGGAACGGCCCTCGGACTCGGTGGTACTCCTGCTTGTCGGCACGCTCATCGTTGCATCCGCACTGCTTGTTCCGGTCGTCTGGCCGAACTACGGAGAGACTCCGTACTTCCTCGATGCTGCACCGGTCGACGAGACCGAAAACGAATCGGGCGTCATCGAATACGACGAGCTACCCCCAGTCGTCCAGGAGTCGTTCAGCCTGTCAGGCCAGTCAGAGCCGATGTATATCGAAGGGGACCGCGACGTACTCGACGGCCTCGACGAAACACGGTATATAAGATACGAGGGCGACCTCTATCGCGCCTCCCTGTATCACGGCGACGGCGCATGGATATTCATCACACTGCTCCGATACGGCCTGTTTGCCGTTGGTGGTCTCCTCGCAGCCGCTGGAATCGGTGTTGGTGTTTATAAAAGAATCAGTCAGTCGACGACGAGCGAGTCCTGAGCGACGTTATTCCAGCGGTGCGGCCGTCGACAGCGACTCGTCGAGGTCGGCCTCGGCCATCTTTTCGACCAGGAGATCGATCACGGATTCGCGTCGGCCCTTGACGAACTTGATCGAGCCGACGACGAGGTGACCGCCGCCCGACACGCCGGCTCCGGGCAGTTCCTCGTTGAGTTCGGTGACCATCCGCGGGATGTCGAGGCGAACGCCATCGGAGCGGAGCACGGCGAAGTCCGGCCCGTAGCCGATGGTGATGACGGGCTCACCCGTCTCGGTGACCTTCCGGTCGTGGAGGTTGCCGGTCGTCTTGCCGGGCGCGGGGTAGGTAAATCGGTGGGCGAAGTTGTCGAGGTCGACCCGGTAGAGGTGGGCCTCCGAGTCGAGCCGTTCGTGTTCGACGTGGGGCTCGACCGCATCCAGCTGGCGGTCGATGTCGCGTTCGGCCCGTTCGGAGAGGAACTCGATGAGTTCGGCGTGGCGCTCGGGGTCGTCACAGCCGACATCCAGGACATCAGTAACGAGCGTTTTGCCCTCGCTGTAGCGCAGCCAGTGGGCGGCGTAGTCGAGTGCCTCGCCGATGTCTTCGAGATGGTTGCGGTCGTAGCCCGCCGCGTCGGCGAGCTCGACGTAGTCGCTCATCGCGTCGGCTTTCGAGCGATCCGACAGCCCGGCGACCGCCGGGACGTGTTCGAGGTCCTCGCTAACCTGTGGATCGATCAGTCGGGCGAGTTCGACACACATCATCCCCGTGGTGATCCGGTAGTCCTCGTCGTAGAGGTAGGGATTGACGTGGGCATCCAGGAGCGGTTCGACCGCCTCGGGGTCGGGGTGGTGGTGGTCGATGACCGCGATGGGAATGTCGTAGTGAGTGAGGTTCTGGTAGGCGGGGACGTCCTCCTCGGTCGAGCCGTTGTCCAACATGAGGAGGAACGGGAGCTTCTGGCCGTGGCGCTCCTGGCCTTCGAGGGCGAAGTTCAGGTCACGGGTCACGTCCTCCATCTCGTAGTAGGGGGCCTTGCTCGGCAGCCGTTTGAAGAGGTGTCGCGGCGCTTCGGGGTCGCCGTGGACCTCGGCGATGAGGTTTTCGAGTGCGAGTTGGACCGGCGCAGCCGCACACATCCCGTCGCCGTCGGCGTGGTGCCGGACGCGGATGGGTCGGCCCTCAAGAACGGTCTCCCGAAGGAGTTCGGCGACGCCTTTCAGTTCCTCGAAGACGGGCTCGAAGGCGGGCCACTCGATCAGCGGCTCGATGTCTGCGGCCGCCGCGCGGTCGTCGAGTTCGGCGTCGAGGGCCTCGCGGGCCTCGGCTTCGGTCTCGCCCTCCAGGACCGCAAGCGAGTCGGCCTCGATCTGCTGGACGTCTTGGTGGGTTTCGACACTCCCGCTGACCCGGACCATGTCGTCGATTTCGGCCTCTGGGTAAGCCCGGACGCCTGCAGCCTCGAAGGCCGCGGCGCTGACGATGCCGGTGCCGTCGTTGATGTGGAAGATCGTTGGGCCGCCGGTTTGTTTGATCTGGACGACCGAGCCCTCGATAGTCGCCTCGCTGCCGGTTTCGAGGTCGGCGATCGGCGTGATGTCGGGCTCGTGGTCGACGACATCGGTTCGGTAATCCTCGATATCGGGGACGTCGAAGGCGATGTCGCCGTTTTCTTTCCGCTCTTCGAGTTCGACGATCAGCCGATCGCCGACGTTGTAGTCGTGGTCGAGGTTCGATTCGTGAACGAGGCCGGAGACGGAGTCGGAGATGTCAACGAAAACGCCGTAGGCAACAACACCGTTGACGACGGCGTGATAGTTCGCACCGACTTCGACGTCTGCGAGCGTACAGTCGGGCGCGAGATCGTAAACGACGGGACGCGAATCGTCCCGCTCGCCGGACTCCCCGGCGGTATCGTCGGTCATACCCCCCGTTTGGGCGACCGACGTGTTAAGCTTGTTATCTCGCGCCGCCCAGTGGGGAGTCGACGGTTCGGAATGTTTAGATGGACGCCGAACCGAAATCCGCCAATGCGGCTCTTCAGATCGAGTGAGATACTCGGCATCGCACGCGATACCATGGAGTTCGCGCTCGAAGCCTCCGAGGAAACTCACCCCAACGAGTATATGGGCTTTCTTCGGGCCGAAGACGCCCGCAAACTCGGGCTCGACAGGAAGGGCCAAGTCATCACCGACGTGCTCGTCATTCCGGGCACGAAATCCGACCCGACCAGCGCGACCGTCCAGACCAACATGGTCCCCAACGACATCAAGGCAGTCGGCTCGGTCCACTCCCATCCAAACGGCGTCCTCCGGCCGAGCGACGCCGACCTCGCTACCTTCCACAAGGGCGACGTCCACATCATCATCGGCGCGCCCTACGAATGGGGCGACTGGCGGGTCTTCGACAGTAGCGGCGAGCCGCGCTCGCTGGATGTGCTCGACGTCCCGCTGCCCGAAGAGCAGTTCTTCGATTTCACGCAGGAAGACATCGACGAGGAGCTATCATGAGTAGGCCAACCCGCGCGGTCGCACAGGGAACCTTCGACATTCTGCATCCGGGCCACGTCCACTACTTGCGGGACGCCGCGAGCTACGGCGACGAACTCCACGTCATCGTCGCTCGTGGCGACAACGTCACCCACAAAGCCCCGCCGATCCTCTCGGACCACCAGCGCGTCGAGATGGTCCGGTCCCTCGCGGTCGTTGACCATGCCCGACTCGGCGATCCCGACGACATCTTCGTTCCCATCGAGGAGATTGAACCTGATGTGATCGTGCTGGGCTACGACCAACACCACGACGCTGAGGGGATTCGAGCAGCCCTTGGCGAACGGGGGATCGACTGTCGGGTCGAGCGGGCCACCGCCCGCGAGGACCATCCCGACGAACTGCTGTCGACAGGCCGGATCGTCGACCGGATTCTCGAACAGCGCGGCTGACTATTGCCGCACGGATCTTTGAACAACGTGGCTGATAGTCGCTGCGCAAAGCCTCGAAGGGAGCTGCTAACTTCCACCACGATTGACAACGCCGACGAGTAGCCACCGCCTAACGGTGCTGTTTTGCGGGTCGCCGAGAACAGCGAGATATGTCGACACTCGATTTCGATTCGTTCGTGCTTGCGGCGGCGACCAACGACCTCGAAGCGGAGCCTGCGGCTCGCGAAGACGCGGATGCCGTCGAGTTCCGGCTGGATCTCGCCACCGATCCGCTCGATCAACTGGCGGCCTACGACGGCGAGTTGCCGCTGATCGTTACCAACCGCGCCGCGTGGGAGGGCGGCGAGGCCGACGACGAAACCGGACGACTCGACACGCTCGGATCGACACTCGACTACGAGGCGGTCGCGGCGGTCGACCTCGAATGCGGCGCGCTCGACGGCAGCATTGCGGCCGCCGCCACCGACCAGGCACGGGAACTACGTGAGACAGCCCGAGACGCCGGTATCGCGGTCATCGCCTCGGTCCACGACTTCGAGTCGACATCCTCGGTCGACGGACTGACCGACCTCTTAAAAACGGCCAGCGACGAGGGCGACGTCGGCAAACTCGCGGTGACTGCCACCGACCGGAGCGACGCGCTCGCGGTGCTGTCGGCGACCCATCGGGCCGTCGAGTCCGGCTGGACCGTCGCCACGATGGCGATGGGTGAAGCAGGCCAGCACACGCGGGCGGTCGCGCCGGTCTACGGCTCGAAGATCGGCTACGCGCCGGTCGAACCCGAGGGGGCGACCGCCCCCGGTCAGTATGACCTTCAGACGCTCCGCAGGCTGGTCGACGAGCTCCAGTAGCGGCGAACCCCCTATTTCAGGGATAAAACCGCAGTTAGGTGATCTGAGCGGGCAACCGAAAATATCAAGCGCAGCTATATCTCAGATACTGATACTCACTGAAAATTATGGATAGTTCTGGAGCCGTTTCAAATGTCGTGCTTCTGACGGTCGACTCGCTCCGGGCGGATGCGGTCGGTGCCTACGACGAGCGTCGACACACGCCGGTCATGGATTCGCTCGCCGAGGAAGGGACTGTCTTCGAGCGGGCGTTTGCGACCGGCAACTGGACGCCGTTTTCGTTTCCAGCGATGCTTTCGGCGCGGCCGGTGTTCGCGGACTCGGGCCGGATCGGGGTTACCGCCGAGCGGGCGCTCGCATCGGTGCTCTCCGAGGCTGGTATCTCGACGGCGGGATTCAACGCCGCCAACGGCTTTCTGACCTCTCATTGGGGATACGACGCCGGGTTCGACGAGTTCGAACCCTTCGTGGCGAGTGTCGGATCGAGCGTCTACAGCAAGTATCTGGCAACCCATCCAACCGTCGAGGCGTGGGTCCAGTTGGCTACCTCGCCGCTCCGGCGGGCCGGCTCGTGGCTCCGGCGCAACACCGACGATAGACCGTTCCTGGACACCTCCCGAATGTTCGATGTCGAACACGCCGCCACCTCGTTCCTGGAGACCGCCGACTCGCCGTTTTTCCTCTGGGTCCACTACATGGATGCCCACACCCCCTACGTTCCGGCTCCGCGGTATATCCGTGAGGTCTCCTCGAACTTCTTCGGGACCCACCGGATGCTGCACGCCCACCTCCGGACCGGACTCGGTTGGGACGTCGACGAGCGCACGCTCAACGAGCTCCGGACGCTGTATGCGGCGGCCGTCCGGCAGGTCGACGCCAGTATCGGCCGCCTGCGCGAACAACTCGAAGCGAACGGACTTGCCGAAGACACGGCGATCATTCTGGCAGGTGACCACGGCGAGGAGTTCCAGGAACACGGCCACCTCGCCCACTACCCCAAACTGTACGACGAGCTGATTCGGGTGCCGTTCATTGTCGACGTCCCCGGCGAGCCGCCGCGCTGTGTCGATCCACAGGTTAGCCTCGCGTCGATTCCGGCGACCGTCGCCGACCTGCTCGGCGTCGACCCACACCCCGACTGGATTGCTGACTCGCTCGCGCCAACGGTGTCGACCGGCGCAGAGCCCGCCAACGAGCCAGTTATCTCGGTGACCGTCCGTGGCGAGGAGGTCACCTCCCAGCCGATCCCGCGGTCGCTGTCGGATGGCGAACTACTGGTCAGCGTCCGGGATCGGGACTGGATCTACATCGAGCACGTCGACGCCGACGAGCGGGAGCTCTACCACCGGCCGTCGGACCCGTCCCAACAGACCGACCTCTCGGACGACCCGACTGCCGAGCAAGCCGAGGTGATCGACCGGTTCGGCGAGCATGTTGAGGCCCACGTGGCGACAATATTGACGGACGAGGACGCCGACGAGTCGACCGCCGATGCCGTAGACGAGGATCTCAACGCACGCCTCGAAGCGCTCGGTTACAAATAGATGCTCAGATCGATTCTCCGAAACCTCACTCACGGCCCTCTTACCCAACTGCTACGCCGGTTCGTCATCGTCGGCGTACTCACGGCTGGCGTCCAACAGCTCCTGTTGTGGCTGTTTGTCGATTGGGGCGGCCTGAACTACCTGCTGGGGGCGCTGATCGCCATCGAGCTGACGATTATCCTCTCGTATGTTCTCAACAACGCCTGGACCTTCAAGCGCTCCCAAAACACCGGGAGGGTCGCGTATCTGGTCGGTCTGTTCAAAACGAATCTCATTCGTGGCTCGGCGATCCCTATCCAGCTCGGAATCCTCTATGCACTCGTCGAATGGCTCTTGGTTCCGTACTTGGCGAGCGACGGGGTTGTCATCGTTCTGGTGGGCAACGGGGTTGCCATCCTCATCAGTGGCATCTATCGGTTCGTCCTGGATGCGACATGGACGTGGGGCTAACAGTCAGGACGCCCGCGTCGACTGGGAGTCGGTCCGTACGGCATCGACATCGGCTGGTGGGTCGTACTCGTCGCTAACGGCTGCGGCCAGCAGTGCGGCGAGCAGGAGCACCGCTGCCTCGTGGTGGTCCCGCCGGGCGCGAAACGACACCGGCGTCACCCCAAGCTCGGTGTAGGGCTCGAAGTACGACCGGTCGACGATCCCCCGGTCGACGACCCGCTCGGAGCACAGCACCAAGAGTGCATGCAGATGAACGAGCTCGGTTTTCTTCACACCGTGGTGTTGGCTCCCAAGCTAAGTAAACCCTCTGCGGTAATCTGTGACTACTCTTTAGTTAGGAGCGTTCTACTTCCCGAATACTCCGATCTCGGTCGGAACTGTTGCTGCCGGTAGTCGGCTCCGTGACCGCCTGTCACCACCGCGTCGACTGTCTTTTCGACCACATATTCAGAGAAACTATATGGTAGAAAACTATTTACGTAAAATAATGAATGCATCGGGGAGCGAACAACGCACCGCAGAGACGGTGTTGACTGCGGCGGTCACGGAACCCGAGACGTTCGACTCTCAGGAAATAAGGCGAGTTCTCCACCTGTTCGAGAGCCGCGACGAGACGGTGCGACTCTCGGCCTCGTGGGCCCTTGGCCTCGTGGTTTCGGCCAACCCAGAGGCGGTCTCGGGGTCGGTTCGCGCACTCGCCTCGCTGCTCGAAAGCGAACCCACGAGGACTCACGACGACATCATCCGCGCACTGGGCTACGTTGCCGCCGAGTACCCCGAACTCGTCAGGGATGCCATCGAGGAGCTCGATTTCGGCGACGACACCCGCCACAAACAGCTCATTGCAGCGGTGCGTGATCGGGAACTCTCGGGGTCGGTGACGACGCTCTCCGGCGAGGAATCCGAGTACAGCGGCCTCGGGACGGTCGACGACGATTCCGAACCGACCGAGCAGCGCCCCGGTCCGGAGCAGCGGAGCCGCCCGCCCGAGGAGCCGCCACCGACCCCGCCAGCGATCGACGCCAAACGGGATACGTTCGACCCGGTCAAATCCCGCGGCGCGGGGAGCCACGTCGATCTCTGGTTGGTCCGCTATTCGACCAGCTCCGGGACCCACTCGGCGCTGCTCAAACGAATACAGCACCGCGCCCCCGCGGCCTTCGATACGGAGTTCACCGAGACGCTCGAGGAGTGGCAGTCGGTTGACGACCACGACGCCATCGTCCCAGTGGTCGCCCACGGGACGATCCCGAAACCGTGGTTCGTCGTCGAGTACCAGGAGGGTGGTCGGCTCAGCGACCGCCTCGGCTCGATCTCCGACCGGGAGACTCGCTGGATCATCGACCGAATCGTCGACGCGGTCTGTCACGCCCACGGCTCCGGTGTGACCCACGGCGGGCTCACTCCCCGAAACGTGATCTTCAGCCGTAGCTACGACGACAACGTCTGGTCCTACCCCAAAATCAGCAACTGGGGGATCTCCCAACTGCTCTGTCAGCTGTCGGCACTCCCGATGGGCGTCCCGCCGAAATACGCCGCCCCCGAACAGATTGCCCCCGAGGATTTCGGCGGCGTCGATGCCTCGACCGACATCTACCATCTGGGATTGATACTCTACGAGATGCTCACCGCCCGGCTGCCGTTCGAGGGCCAGCCCGGTGTCGTCCTCCAGAAGGCCGTCACCGAACAGCCGCCACCGGCGAGTCAGTTCAACGACGACCTCTCGGAAGGCATCGACACGGTGCTCGCGAAATGCTTCCGGAAGTCGAAACTCTACCGGTATAATACGGTCCAGGACTTCCGGACGGAACTCAATCAGGTACTGAGCGGAGGGTCGCTATGACGCTGTTGGACAACCCGGCGGGGACGGTGGTCGTCACCCGACTGACCGCCTACCTGCTGTTGTTCGTTGCTTCGATCGGTCTCACGTACTACACGATGCAGAACTCCCGCCGACGGACGATCCGCTCGGAGATGTGGGGCTATGTCATCCTCGCGGGGGTCGCCGGGGCGCTGTATGCGGTCACCGGCACCGCCGAAGTCATCGCGGCGGCGGAGGTCCTCGACGCCGACATCGGCTTCGTCGGCTCGATCCGGCGGCTCTGCCAGCTGTTCTTTATTATTTTTCTCGCGCTGTCGATGCGGGAGCTGTACTTCGAGTCCCCACAGGGGACCGGCGACCGGGTAACCGACCTCCCGATCTCCATCGAGAGCATCCGGTGGATCGAGGCGGGGTTCCTCTTTATTGCCTTCCTCCAGTTCATGGCCATCATCCTGCTGGACCTGATCAACGTGACGCTCATCGTCCAACTGGGGGCGAGTATCGGCTTTACGCTCTACGGCGTCTCGTTTGCCGCCCGGATCAAGGGGGCGGCGATGTCGAGTCGGACTGTCCTGGACACGATGCTCACCTATATCATCGCGATTCTGCTCAGCGCGGGCGGTGCAAGCGCGGTTGAGGTCGGTGTGCTCGCCGATATCCAGCCCGCACTCGTCGAATCCATCAGCATCGTGCTGACGATCATGTCCATTACGTTTCTGCTCGTGCTCACGACGCGACTCAAACAGAACGTTGCTGCTGTCTCGGTGTAGGAGAGTCGCTCAGAAGATGTTGGCCTGTCGGTGGACGCTCATTCCCTCGTCGGTCAGATCGTACGGTTTGGTGGCTCGGGAGTGGTTGGCATCCCGAATCTTCTGGATCTCGATGGCCAGCCGGGTCTCCTCGAAGTTCGAGGTACGGACGTACCGCAGGATAAAGACGGCGTCGGTGAGGTATTCGACCGCGCCGTAGCGGGAGGCGTGGCTCGACTCCTCACTGGCCTCCGAGGTCAACAGCGTCGTGACGCCCGCCTCTTTTAATGACCGGGTGAAATCGAAGACCTCGCTCCGTCGTTTGGCAGGGTGGTCGTACATCATCTCCAGGAGCGAAACGGAGTCGAGCACGAGCCGCGAGGCACCGAACTCGCGGATGAGTCGGGAGATATCGCTCCGGATCGTTGCCAGGCTGTTCGCCATCTCGACGGGATCTAAGACGACGACCGCCAGCTGATCGTCCTCGACGTACTCCCGGAACGGCCACCCCTTTTCTTCGGCAGTCGACAACACGGCCTCTTCGGTCTGTTCGAGCGTAATGAAGACCGCGCGCTCGCCGTTTTCCAGTGCCTCGTTGAGGAACTGGAGGGCGAACGTCGTCTTGCCGGTCCCGGCCCCGCCGATGATCCCGATCAGCGACCGCTCCGGTACCCCGCCGAGGATCATCTCATCGAGTCCGTCGATCCCGAGGTCGATCCGGTCGATATCCGAGTCGAAATCCTCGTCGTCGAAGTCTTCGGGGCTCGACGGCGTCGGCGAGCCACCGCCGCCACCACCACCACCGCCGAATCCTCCGAACCCGAAGTCGTCGTCGCCTGATTGGCCCACTCCTTGACCGCCAGCTCCTCCACCACTGCTACCGCCGCTTGACCCGAAGCCGAAGGGATCGTCGTCACCACCGGTGTCGGGCTCCGGTGCCGACCCCGATTCGGGCTCCGACGAGGCAATCTCGGTGTCCGTCGTTGCGGCGGGGGTCTCCTCATCTCCGTCAATACTGAAGCCGAACTCTTCGGGGGATTGCGCCGTCGACGGCCCCTTTGTGTCCGGTTCGTCGGGCCCACCAGGCGAGGCAGGCTGTGGCTGGTCGGCCGTCGCCGCCTCACTGCCGTCGGCTGTTCCCTCGTTGTCCGCGCTGGCTGGCGATTCGCCGACCGACTCCGAATCGTCGATCGTTTGGTCGTCTCCATCGGCATCCTCGTCGCCAGCTGTCCCTTCGTCGCCGTCGCCGCTGTCGAAGCCGAACGGATCGGCTGACTCCCCGCCGGTGTCGGCGTCGAACTCGTCTGCGGACGCCGTCTCCCCCTCGGGTTGGGGTTGGTCGACCATCTCCTCGCTGCTGAAGCCGAACTCCTCGGGGGATTGGGCCGTCGAGGAACTGCCCACCGATTCCCCACTTTCGCCGCCGAAGGCCGCTTCGTCGTCGGCTGTGTCGATCGACGGGGTGCTGTCGGCGCTACTTCCGGCCTCATCGTCGCCGCCCGTCTCGTCGGCCGAAAATCCGAACACATCCGCTGCTTCGTCACCATCGCCTTCGGAGTTGACCGGCTTCTCGGTGGCTGTCGCTTCGATCGAATTCCGGTCGTCCGTCTCATCGGTCGTTTCCTCGTCCGTGTCGCGTTCGTCATCCAACTCGTCGATCCGTTCCTCGACATCCTCCTCGACATCCTCCTCGTCGAGTTCGCTGATAGCCTCCTCAAACCAGTCGCTACTCATCCGGTCTCACCCCGGCTGCGAACTCCACCACCCAATCAGCTGCCCATCCTGATCGTAGTGGTCGATGATTCATACCGGATCAAGAGTATCCGCAACTATGAATGTTCCCGTCACACCGCCCGGCTGACGGAGGGCTTTTGACTCCGGCTTGCAATCCGACTCCATGGACGTCGGAATCGTTGCCCAGCGCGACAACAGCCGGGCGACCACGCTGGCTGGCGAGCTCCGAACCGCACTCACCGCCGACGGCGTCGACTGTCGGCTCGACGAGTCGACCGCCACCGCTATCGGCGCTCCCGAAGCGGCTGCTGCCGTCGACAGCTTCGACGACTGTGATCTGGTCGTCTCCATCGGCGGCGATGGGACGTTTCTGTTTGCTGCCCGTGGGGCTGGCGGCACACCTATATTGGGCGTCAACCTCGGCGAGGTCGGCTTTTTGAACGCCGTCACGCCGGAGACGGCCGTCGACGCCGTCCGTGAGGAGGTTGAGGCGCTCCGCGAGGGCGACCACGAACTCCGGGAGGCCCCACGACTCAGTGCCGACAGCGACGACTGGGAGAGCGTTCCGGCAGTCAACGAGATCGTCGTCACCGGCCCGCGGCGCGGCCACGGCGGCGGCGCGAGTTTCGCCGTCGAAATCGACGGCTCGCCCTACACGAGCGGCCACGCCGACGGCATTTTGATCGCTACGCCGACCGGCAGTTCGGCCTACAACCTCAGCGAGAGCGGGCCGCTGGTCCACCCCTCGATCAACGGCCTCATTATCAACGAAATGTGCGGCACAGACGCGATGCCGCCCTTGGTGGTCGCTGGCGACTGTGAGGTATCCGTTCGGGTCGACGACGCCGACCACGTCGTCGTCGTGAGTGATGGGCGTCGACCCCACGAACTCGATGTCCCCTGCGAAATCACCGTTTCCCGATCTCAGCCGCCGGTTCGTATCGCCGGCCCGGTCGCCGACTTCTTTGAAGCCCTCGGCAAGCTCTCCTGAGCCGTTTGCTTATAAATACTGGCCCCATTACAAAGCGGTCCAAAAACTCATTTTATAAATAGAGCTCCCGAGGCTCGACACAGCCGTCGCTCTCGTATTTATATCCCAACGCTGTTACCGATCGAGACCTCACTCGCCGCTGTCGACTTGTGAGTCGACATCTTCTTCTGAGATACACGCACCCAACAAATAAAAAGCCGAGTTCGTCTGTTAGCGACTGCCTACTTGCCCCACTCGGCGACCTGTTTCGGACGGTCCGCAATCGAGACCACATCGAGCGGTTCGTCGGCCGCACGGAGCGCTTCGAGGGCGGCCTTCGCACTGGCCGCCGTCGAGAAGTAGGTGAGATCTTCCTCGACGGCGACCTCCAGGAGGTTGCGGTCCCGCGAGATGATCAGATCGACCTCGCCCTTGCGGGCGGCATCCACGAGGTCGACGGCCTCACAGAACTCGAAGAACTCGCCGAACCCATCGACCAGCGCCTCACCGGCCTCCGTATCGGGGTCGGGGAACGTCTCGTCGGAGAGATCGATCGCCACCACGCCCGATTTGGGGATCGGCTTGTTGGTGGCGTCCTGGGCCTTGTCGTAGGCCTTGCCGAAGGAGTCGGCGCTGCCCATGACCTCGCCGGTCGATTTCATCTCGGGGCCGAGACGAGGATCCGAACCCTGCAGGCGGTCGAACGGCAGGACGACCTCCTTGACGCTGGTCTGTTCGGGGATCTGCTCCTCAATATCCAGCTCGCCGAGCGTCGTTCCGGTCATCACTTTGGCGGCGAGTTTGGCGATTGGGACGCCGGTGGCCTTCGAGACGAACGGGACGGTACGCGACGAGCGCGGGTTGGCTTCCAGGACGTACACCACGCCGTCCTTGACGGCCAGCTGAACGTTGAGCAGGCCGACCGTTTCGAGCGCCTCGGCGATCCCTTCGGTCACATTGCGCACGCGAGCCATCGTGTCGTCGTCGAGCGAGCGCGGTGGGATCATACACGCCGAGTCCCCGGAGTGAACCCCCGCGCTCTCGACGTGTTCCATCACGCCGCCGATCAACACGTCCTCGCCGTCGGCGACCGCATCGACGTCCAGTTCGACCGCGTCGTCGAGGAACTGGTCGACGAGGATCGGCTTGTCCGGCGAGACGCGGACGGCCTCCTCGATGTAGCGTTCGAGTTCCGCGTCGTCGTGGACGACCCGCATCGCGCGGCCACCGAGCACGTAGCTCGGACGGACGAGGACGGGGTAGCCGATCCCGTGGGCGAGTTCGAGGGCCTCTTCCTTCGAGGTCGCGGTTCCACCCTCGGGCTGGGCGATGCCCAGCTCGTCCATCAGCGCGTTGAACCGGTCGCGGTCCTCCGCGAGATCCATCGCCTCGACCGTGGTGCCCATGATATCGCAGTCGAGTTCGCGGCGGTCGATCTCCTCGTGCAGCGGTTCGCCGATGTTGACCGAGGTCTGGCCGCCGAACTGGACCATCACGCCGTCGGCACCGGTGGCTTCGATCACGTCGGCGACCTCCTCGGCCGAGATGGGATCGAAGAACAGCCCGTCGGAGGTGTCGTAGTCCGTCGACACGGTCTCGGGGTTGTTGTTGACCACGTGGGCCTCGATGCCCATATCACGCAGGGCCTGGACGGCGTGGACCGAACAGTAGTCGAACTCGACACCTTGGCCGATGCGGATCGGGCCGCCACCGACGACGACGACGCTTTCGACGTCCTTGTTCACGCGCAGTTCGCCCGCGGCGGCATCGCCCACGAGGGGGCCCTTCTGGAACTCCGGCAGGCGCGCCGAGTAGTAGTAGGGAGTTTGAGCGGCGAACTCGCCAGCACAGGTGTCGACCTGTTTGTAGCTGCGGCCTGGAACCTCCTGTTCGACGGTGTCGACACTGACGCCGCCGTCAGCGATTTCCGCAATTTCGTTGTTGGTATGTCCCGCCACGGCGGCTGGCGTGAAGTCGCCATCTTGGGCTGCCTGCGCCGAGTCGGCGACGCGCTTGAACCGCTCGACGTACCACTCTTTGATTCCGGTGAGTTCGATGATTTCGTCGACCGAATAGCCGCGGTCGAAGGCCTCGAACATCGCGTAGGGCCGGTCCGGCGTCGGTGTTTCGAGATACTCGGTTTCGAGGGTCTCGTCGTCCACGTCGACCCAGTCGACTGCGGGGTCATATTCGGAGGAACGTAGGGCCTTCAGGAGGGATTCCTCGAACGTCGAGCCGATGGCCATCGCCTCGCCGGTTGATTTCATCGCCGTCCCGAGTTCGAAGTCGACGTCTTCGAACTTGTCTATCGGCCAGCGCGGCACTTTTGTGACGATGTAGTCGATGGCGGGCTCGAAGGCCGCAGTCGTCTCGCCGGTGATTTCGTTGGTGATCTCGTGAAGGCGTTTGCCGAGGGCGACCTTCGCGGTCACACGAGCGATGGGGTAGCCGGTCGCCTTCGAGGCCAGCGCTGACGAGCGGGAGACGCGGGGGTTGACCTCGACGACGCGGTACTCGCCGCCCGGCGAGCCGTCGTCGTGCCACGCGAACTGGATGTTACAACCGCCCTGAATTCCCAACTCGCGGATGACCTTCAGCGCCGCAGAGCGCATCTCCTGGTGGCCGTCGTCGGGGATGACCTGCGAGGGGGTGACGACCGTCGACTCGCCGGTGTGGATCCCCATCGGGTCGATGTTCTCCATGTTACAGATGATGATACAGGAGTCGTCTGCATCGCGCATCACCTCGTATTCGAGTTCGACCCACCCGGCGATCGACTCGGTGACGAGCACTTCGCTGTTCCGCGAGAGGCGGAGTCCTTTGCGCACGCGCTCGACGAGCTCCTCGAACTCGTGGACGATACCCGATCCGGAGCCACCCAGTGTGTACGTCGTGCGGGCGATGACGGGGAGGCCGCCGACCGAGTCGACGGCGTCCTTGACGCGACCGCGGAAGGCGTCTTCGTCGAAGTCGGTGACCGATTCGCCCTCGTCGAGCGAGATGGTCGTCGACTTGGGTACTGGCTCGCCGATGTTTTCCATCCGCTGTCGGAACAGATCGCGGTCCTCGGTCGCGTAGATCGTATCCAGCGGCGTCCCCATGATGTCGACGTCGAACTCATCGAGGACGCCCTCCTCGGCGAGTTCGGCGGTGACGTTGAGCCCGGTCTGACCGCCGAGCCCGGCGATCACGCCGTCGGGCTGTTCCTGTTCGATGATGTCGGCGATGGCCTCGGTCGTAATCGGCTCGATGTAGACCTCGTCCGCCATCTCGGGGTCGGTCATGATCGTCGCCGGGTTGGAGTTGACCAGTACGACCCGTGCGCCCTCCTCCTGGAGTGCCCGGCAGGCCTGGGCACCGGAGTAGTCGAACTCAGCGGCCTGACCGATCTGGATCGGTCCACTGCCGATGAGGAGGATTGTGCGGTCTTCCTGCGTGTCGGCCGAACTGCTCTCCGTACTCATTACTCGGCCGAAGTACGTTCATCGTAATAAGGCCGACGATAAATTGCGAGATCCGTAGCGATTTTCCGAATTTCGAAAGTGATGCAGTGACATACCACACTCGCACTGCTCAGTCGGATTCTGTCGGTGGCGGATCGGTTGCCGATCCGAATTGTTTGACGACTGGTGTGTGTCGACCGTACCGCCAGTCGTACAACAGGAACGTGATTCCGAGTGCGCCCAGCGCGAGGAACGTGAGTTCGATGTTCAGCGCGCGGAACAACGGTTCATCGAGTGTTCCATGAAAAAAGAAGAGATCGGCAAGCGAGCCGTCGTGGATGGTTTCGACTGCCTCCCCACGACTGCCTTCGAGGATTTTGGAGGCGTCGGGGACGAGCGCCCAAATCCCGCCGAGAAACGCCCCCGTGAGTCGGTACCGGGTGATCGGGAGCAACCACAGCAGTGCAAGAATACTCACGAACCCAACCGTGAAATGAACGATTGCGAATGCCATCTGCCCCTCGTAGGAGGTCGAAGCGTTTCGTTAGGAACAGCATATGGTCTCACTGGCACACTGTGTTGTCGGTAACCACAGACTACTATGGCCTGATCCGACCGAAACCACCGGACGTGACTCTCCCGCATACGCCGTACGTCGGCAATACGATGGCTTTAAACACTGCAATCGGGAATACGCTCGTATGGTAACTCTCTACGACGTCCCGGCCGAGGAGTTCATCGAGGAACTCGCCGACCGGCTCGCCGATCGCGTCGACACACCGGATTGGGTCGAATACACCAAAACCGGACAGGACCGTGAACTGCCACCACAGCAGGAGGACTTCTGGGAGACTCGCGCCGCGAGCCTCCTCCGCAAAGTCGCAATCAACGGTCCGATCGGCGTCGAACGTCTCGCCACCGAGTATGGCGGCACCAAGGGCGGCTCGAACCGATACGCCGTCGCACCAGCGAACCACGTCTCGGGCTCGAAGAAGATCATCCGCGAGATCCTGATCCAGCTCGAAGACGAAGACCTCCTCCAGACCGCACAGGGAGAGGGTCGACGCACCACCGCCGAGGGCGATTCGTTCCTCGACGAGGTCGCACAGGACGTCTTTGAGTCCCTCGACCGGCCGGAACTCGAACGCTACGCGTAATTTTTCCCGATCGTCGACTGCTCCGAAACCGTTTTTGGGACCGCAACAAGACGTATGGCTATGAGCAACAGCCCCGACGACGACCGACTCGAAGAGCTCCGCGAACAGAAGCGCAAGGAGCTCGAACAGCGAAAACAGCAGGGCCAGTCACCACAGGACCAGGAGGCCCAAGAGGCCGCCCAACAGCAGGCCGAAGCTCAGAAGGAGGCGATGTTGAAACAGCACCTCACCGACGGCGCGCGCCAGCGACTCAACGCCGTCCAGATGTCGAAACCCGAGTTCGCCGAGAAAGTCGAACAACAAATCATCGCCTTAGCTCGGAGCGGCCGCATCCAGGACCGTATCGACGAAGACCAGATGAAGTCGCTGCTCAAGGAGCTCCAGCCGGAGTCCCAGTCGTTCGACATCCGGCGGCGGTAGTCCGCCATGGAGCTCGCGCTACTGTACAGCGGCGGCAAAGATTCCTCGCTCGCTGCCCTCCTTTTGGACGAGTTCTACGAGGTTCGACTCGTGACTGCCTCCTTCGGAATCACTGATGACTGGCAACACGCCCGGAGTGCCGCCGAAGCACTGGGGTTCCCGTTCGAGACCGTCGACCTCGACCCCGAGGTCGCCGAGGCGGCGGTAGACCGGATGGCCGACGACGGCTTCCCGCGCAACGGGATCCAGCAGGTCCACGACCACGCCCTCGAATCGGTCGCTGCGCTCGACGTGGCGGCGATCGCCGACGGCACTCGGCGGGACGACCGTGTGCCGAACGTCTCGCGGGCCAGCGCCCAGAGCATCGAGGACCGTCGCGGCGTCGACTACATCGCTCCCCTCTCGGGGTTTGGCCGCCACGCGGTCGACCGGCTCGTCGAGACCACTTTCGAGGTCGAGGTCGGTCCCAGCGAGGAGGTTCAAAAAGCCGATTACGAGGACGAGCTCCGAACGCTGTTGGCTGACCGCCACGGCCCCGAGGCGGTCGGCGAGGTGTTCCCCGATCACGAACAGACCTACGTCCACGGTCGACGCGGGAAGTAGCCTGTTTTTATTTGCCTAGACGGCCTGTAGGCTGTCTGTAACTATCAGGGTGTTCCAGCGGCTCGGATTGTGGTGTGGTACACGCCGACCGAACTGTTCATGATCCCCGTTGTGTTCGTGTTCGGTAATGGCTCCGGGCATCGGGTTCGCAGTGGCGGCGGCACTGGTCTGGGGCGTCTACCTCTTCGTTCTCAAGCGATCGTTCGACGGCTTTCCGGCGACCGTCCTGATCGTCTACGCCAACGGCTTTGCCCTCGTGTGGTACACGCCGGTTCTCCTCGCGTCGGTGGGTGTCGACGGCACACGGACAGCGATTGCCGGGCTCGACAGCTCACAGCTCGCCCTGTTGGTCCTGACGGCGGTGATGACCGCCGCGGCGGTCGTCTCGTTTATTCGGGCGTTGGATGTCGGCGAAGTGTCCTACGTTGCACCCATTAGTAAGATCGTCCCCGTGTTCGTGCTGCCGATCGAAGTGCTCCTGCTCCAGCAGGTGCTTCAGCCGCTGCAGATCGCGGGCGTCGTCGTCGCCACGGTCGCCGTCTACGTGGCCAACTTCCGCGGCGGCTCGCTCGCCGCGCCGATCCGGCGCGCAGCGACATCCCGCGCCGCACAGCTGGCGGTTCTCAGTGCGGCCTGTTTCGCCGTCGGCGATGTCGCCAAACGGGTCGCCCTCCAGGAGCTGGCGATTCCGTCGGCGCTCTGGGTGCCGCTGTTGCTCGGCTGTGTGTTGGTGATCGTGCTCCCGATAGCGATCCGCTCGCATCCCGAGACGGTTCGGGACGATCTCCCGAAGCTCGTGGCGCTCGGGGCGATCGTGGCGCTCGGCGAGTACCTGACAACGCTCGCATTCGCCGTTATCCCCGCCAGTATCGCTTCGCCGATTGTCAACACCCAAGCGATCGTCGCCGTCCTCCTCGGTGGTGTCCTGCTCGACGAGCAGTACTTCGGGACGCGACTCGTGGCCGCGCTGCTGGCCATCATCGGGGTCACGATGATCGCTCTGTGAACTACCCTACCCTACTCGCTCACGGCTGAGGCCGTTCGCTACTTGAGGGTAGGGCTTCCTGCTTCCACGACGCGCTTTGCAGACACCGAATCGGTGTCCGTAGGGAGCGCAGTCTCCACAGGCGTTGACGAGAGCAGAGCTCTCGTCCGCACATCAGAATCACTTTGTGATTCTGAGGACGTTCGTTCGGAGTATCCCACTCCTACGTCTTTGAGGCCGCGAGAAAGAATGTTCCACGCCGCGTTTGCGTCTCTGTCCGCCTCAAACCCGCAGGCTGGACAGGAGTGTTCACGGACCCATAGCGGCTTCTCGGTCGAGACGCCGCACGCCGCACACTCCTTGGTCGTCCCTCTCGGGTTGACCGCCACGAAGTGCGTCCCCTCCCGCTCACACTTGTATTCGAGCAACGAGAGAAACGCCCGCCACGCCGCTGATGCGGTGTTGCGGCTGTTTGACGGTGACTCCACCATCCCCTTCACGTTCAGGTCTTCGACAGCCACGAGGTCGTACTCACGAGCGTAGTACGCCGAGAGCTTGTGCAAGAAGTCGCGGCGCTTCCGTCGGAGGTCGGCGTGACACTCCGCGACTTGTCGCCGTTGTTTCTCGTAGTTGTTCGACCCGTGTTGCTTCCGCGAGAGCTTCCGTTGCTCGCGTTCCAAGTGTTCGCGCTCGTCGGACAGGTCAAGTGACCCGACTGCTGTGCCGTCGGTGTCGTGAGCGTACTTGAGAATCCCCACGTCAATACCGACGCACTTCTCGGGATTCTCGGGTGGCTCAGGAGGTTCACGGGCCATTTGGACGCCGAAGGTGGCGAACCACTCGCCCGTCGGTTCCTTCTTGAGTGTGACCTGTTTGAGCGTGGCGTCGTCCTCAGAAATCGGAGATTTCTGATGGGCTGCACAAGAGCTGTTGCTCTTGTGAACGTCGGGGATGGTTCGGTGGAGGCGAATCGGGATATCCGCGAGTTTCGAGAGTGACAGCACAGTCTGACCGCCCTTCTTGTCGAGCTTGAAGCCAGACTGACTGTAGGTGAAACTGCGGAACTCCCGTGGTGGCTTCCACTTGAGTTGGCCGACGCCGTAGCCGTTCTCTTTGAGCGCGGAGAGTCCTTTGAGGTTGTCGAACAGACGCTCTACGACGGTTTGGAGAACCTTCGAGTACACGTCAGAGAGACTGTCCCACCATTTCTTGAGGTCGGGGAGTTCCGACCGAAGCGTGGTCATCGAGGGCAGTTCGCCGTGTTCATCTTGGTACTCATTGAGACGGTAGCGCGTGTGATTGTAGAGTTGCCTGCAAATATCGCGGTGACGGTCCAACTCCTCGCGGTGGTCGTCGGACGGTTTGAGGCGGTATTTGTAGGCGTAGTACATGGCGCTACTCTTGTTCCTCGATGTACTCGTCAAGGCGCTCTCGGATGAACGACGAGAGGTTCAGGTGGTGTTCCTGAATCCACTCGTGTTGGTCCTCTCGGAGAGTGATTGTGGTCCGTTTCACTATATGCATAATATATACTCTATGCACAAAACATGACGACTGTGTGGGCCTGTGGGTCTACCACCGAATCGTGTATGAATACCATGCGGCGTTGGCGAGACGCTTTGCGTCTCGTTCGCGCACGAGAGCTCTGCTCTCGTGAACGCTGTATCCCCTCCCTGCTCGCGCCTTCGGCGCTCGCTGACGAAGGGGGCTTAGCGCCTCAATTCGGCTAAGCCGACGCCGACCGATCGATAGCAGCCGATTCAGGTCGTGGTTCCTCGGCTGAGTGTCGCTGCTGTGTGTCACGACCGGCTGCGATCTCCGTAGCCACTGCAACTGCCGCCGACAGCGAGTCGACTGTCTGCCGATACTGACGGCTTTTATAAGGGGACGGACGCGTGTATATTTTGATCTGTCCTGTCGGGTCCGTCATTTCGGCGGGTTTGAGCGTGATCCGGTAGCCGTCGCCACGGCTGGTGAGCCGGACGACTTCGGCCAGCGACTCGCCACGGAACTGGACGATCTCGTGGGCGATACACCAGCCATCGGGGAGCCGACTACCGATTTCGGTGTGCTCGATCTGATCGCCGATCGTCGCCACCTCCTGGACCTCGTCGAGGGATTCGGTTGGGGAGTACCACTCGCTGATGCGTTGCAGCCACGTGCGGAGCTGGAGTCGAATGGGGGGGCCAATCATGGATCGAGGGTTGCTGTATGGCCGCTGATCGGGACTGTCTCCTATCGTTATGAAGTTACTTTCGGGAGTCTCGATGACAGTAGCGACTCCCTACGCCGGTCGATCCCCGCTGATTCGGCGGGTCTACCGGTGGGTGGCCACCCGACCGACAAAAGACAGGTTTCAAGCGCAGCCTCCGCCAACGACTCGCCATGTACGACCGACTCAAAGGGTTTCGTGACTTCTACCCCGACGAGATGACCGCCCGCCGGGAGGTCATCGACACCGTCGAGGCTGCGGCCGCGCGCTACGGCTTCCGGGAGATCGGGACACCGACCCTGGAGGCAACCGAGCTGTACACCGACAAATCCGGCGACGAGATCGTCGACCAGCTGTACAACTTCACCGACCAAGGTGGCCGCGACGTGACGCTGACGCCCGAACTGACGCCGACGGTCGCCCGAATGGTCGTTGCCAAAAGTCAGGCGCTCTCGAAACCGATCAAATGGCGCTCGACGCGGCCCTTCTGGCGTTACGAGCAGGTCCAACAGGGACGGTTCCGGGAGTTCTACCAGACCAATGTCGACATCTTCGGCTCCTCGGAACCCGAGGCCGATGCCGAAATCCTCGCCTTCGCCGCGGACGCGCTGACCGATCTCGGTTTGACGGGCGAGGACTTCGAGTTCCGCGTCTCCCACCGCGATATTCTGGGTGGGCTGTTGGAAGCCTTCGACGCCGAGGTCGACACCGAGGCCGCGATCCGGGCGGTCGACAAATCGAACAAGATCGACGACGAGGAGTATTATGCACTCCTTACCGATGCAGGGCTTAAATACCATCAGGCCGAGCGGTTCGACGACCTGCTGAAAACCGACGACCTTGATGATCTTGTCGACTTCGCCGAGACCGACCGGGTTGCCGCTGCCGTTTCGAATCTCGAAGCCGTCCTGGAAGCCGTCGGGGACTTCGGCGCACGCGAGTTCTGTGAAATCTCGCTGGAAACCGCCCGCGGGCTAGACTACTACACGGGCGTCGTCTTCGAGTGCTTCGACTCGACCGGAGAGGTCTCTCGTTCGGTGTTCGGCGGCGGCCGCTACGACGATCTCATCGAGAGCTTCGGCGGCCAGCCCACTCCCGCCGTGGGGGTTGCCCCCGGCCACGCTACTCTCCAGTTGCTCTGCGAACGCGCCGGTGTCTGGCCCGAAGAGGCCCCGTCGACCGACTACTACGTGCTCTCGGTGGGCGACACACGGGCTGTCGCAGCCGCCGTTGCCCGCGAACTCCGCGAGCTGGGTCACGTCGTCGAGAGCGACATCTCGGATCGGAGCTTCGGCGCACAGATGAGCTACGCCGACTCGATCAACGCCGAGACGGTCGTGGTCGTCGGCGAGCGCGATCTCGAAAACGGTGAGGTGACGATCAAGGACATGGCAACCGGCGATCAGACGACCGCCCCGGTCGACGAGTTCCCCGGCGATCTGAGCAGGCCGACCTACGAGGACTGGGAATAACTGCTGTCGGTGGCCACACTACCGAGAGACCCGATACTGCTCGGTGTAGGCTCCGAGACACTGTAGGACCGCCCACCCCGCCCACAAAAAGAGGAGGCCGACGAAGAGACGCATTTCTATGATCACAATGGCCCCCTGCCACACGGAGAGCACAATCGTCAGTATCGCGATTCCGAGAATCATGACCGCAAACACGTCATAAAACGTCCGTGGTCGTCGAACGCTGGGGGAGCGGAGCCGCATAAATAGATGCTACGCGGCCAGTCGGTATAGCATCCTATCGCAGTTTGTGTTCCCCATAGCTGTCTCTACTCCTTTATATATCAAGATCTGTGATAGGAGGAACCCACCCAGTTACCGATCTTCTAACCGTCCCACGAACAGCGCCAGCACCGGGACGATTTCGAGTCGACCGATCCACATGAGGAACACCATCAGGAGCTTCGACCAGTCGGAGAAGAATTCATACGTCCCAAACGGACCCAGCCTGCCGAATCCTGGTCCGATGTTCCCGATGGTTGCCAGCGAGGCACTGATCGCCTCTAGCGTCGACAGCGGCTCGCCGATTCGTGCCGAGTCGAGACTGAGGAACACCGCTGCGAAGGCGAACAGCAGTATGTAGAGAACGGTAAACACCATGATGCCGCGGATCGCGTCCTCGTCGATGACGTTGCCACCCAGTCGGACTGGTTTGATGGCGTCGGGGTGGACCGACGTATACAGTTCGCGGCGAACGGTTTTTAAAACGACGAGCCAGCGGACGACTTTGACGCCGCCACCGGTCGAGCCCGCTGAGCCGCCGACGAACATTGCAAACAGCAGAACGATCTGTGCGTGTTCGTCCCACTTGGCGAAGTCAGCGGTCGCGTATCCGGTGGAGTTCAGCAGCGAGCCGATCTGGAAGGCTGCCTGCCGGATTGTGTTCTCGGTGAGTCCCTCGGTGACGCCGCCGAGTTCCATCGCTGGCGCGGCTCCACGGACGAGGATGAAGGCCAGCACGGCAGTGAAGACGGCAACTGCGCCGGTGTAGGCGCGGAACTCGGGATTGTCGACTAGGGTTCGGATCTCGCCCTGCAGCACATGCCAGAACAGCGCGAAGTTGACGCCCGCGATCACCATGAACGGAATGATGACCCACTGGACGGCTGCGCCGAAGAAGGCGATGCTCTCGGCCTGTGGGGAGAACCCACCGGTCGGCAGCGTGGTAAACCCGTGGGCGATCGCATTGTAGAGGTTCATTTCGGGGGCCAGTCCAATCAGATTGAGCCCATAGAGGATGGCGATCAAAAGCAGCGTAAAGCCGAAGTAGAGCAGCCACAGCGCGCGAGCGGTTTCGGCGATCTTCGGCGTGAGCTTCTGGAGTTCGGGGCCGGGGGCTTCCGATTGCATCAACTGCGCGCCGTTGACCGCCAGCTCCGGCAAGATCGCGATCATCAGCACGATGATCCCCATCCCGCCGAGCCACTGGGTGAGCTGTCGCCACATCAACACTGCGTGGGAGTGCTGGGCGAAACTGATTTCGGCGGTCACGGTCGCTCCAGTGGTTGTAAAGCCGCTCATTGCCTCGAACAGCGCGTTCATCGGTAGCCGAAGCGCGGATTCGGTCCCGTAGCCGGCGAGCACGTATGGGATCGCACCGACGATGGCGACCGCGAGCCACGACAGCGAGACGAGCAACAGCGCCTCGGGTGGGCCGAGATCCGGATCGTCGTCGAGATGTTCGAGCCCGACGCCGATCGAGAGTGTGATTCCGATCGAAACGAGAAAGACCCAGCTGTCCTGCCCGTAGATGACGCCGACGACGAGCGGTACCAGCATCGTCAGGGCGAGATACTTGATGACTGTCCCGACGAGACTAACGCTCGCATACCAGTCGAGCCGCCACTTCATCGACGCCACACCATTTCTTGTCGACCGTAACTCACAGCCGCTGTATCAACGCTTCGATACCACAATCGAGTGGCGAGAAGCGGTGTCTCGGACTGCCACAAGCGGTATCGATGGCTGTCTCCCACCCCAAACACGACATACGGTCTCGTCTATACACACTCGATCATGCCAACACCCGTGTACTCCCGCCGCCATCGATTCAGAAATCTGTGTATTTCACATCATATTATAAAAATTATCGTGTAGATGATAATACTTATTGTATGAATCATTGATTACTATGTGTGGATCGGGTAGCGGTTACACACTGTCTGGACGGTCGAGGGAAGCTTCCAGCGACCGGCCCAGCGCGTGCTACCCGCAGACACACTGGTGATTATATATGACAACTGATACATACGTCGGTTCCGTTGATCAAGGGACCACTGGCACACGGTTTATGATCTTCGACCATGGTGGCAACGTCGTCTCAAGCGCATACGAGAAACACGAACAGATCTATCCGGAGCCCGGGTGGGTCGAACACGATCCGATGGAGGTCTGGGAGAACACCCAGAGCGTTATTAACACGGCTCTCGATAAGGGCGGGGTCGACCCCGAACAGCTCGAAGCGATCGGCGTCACCAACCAGCGTGAGACGACGCTGCTGTGGGATGCCGAGTCCGGCCAGCCCATCGCCAACGCCATCGTCTGGCAGGACCGCCGGACGACCGACCGGATCGAAACGCTCGAAGACGAGGGGAAAGCCGAGATGGTCCAGGAGAAAACCGGCCTCGAACCCGACGCCTACTTCTCGGCGACCAAAGCCGAATGGCTCCTGGATAACACCGATCCGATCAAACTCCAGCGCGCCCGGCCCCAGGACGTACGGGAGCGCGCTGAGGAGGGCGATCTCATGTTCGGGACGATGGATACGTGGGTAATCTACAACCTCACCGGCAACCACATCACCGACGTCTCGAACGCCTCCCGGACCATGCTGTTCGACATCCACGAGATGGACTGGGACGAGGAACTCCTCGATGAGTTCAACGTCCCCGCCGCGACGCTGCCCGAGGTCCGTCCGTCCTCGGACGACGAGACCTATGGGTCGACCGACGCCGACGGCTTCCTCGGTGCTGAAGTGCCCGTCGCAGGTGCGCTTGGCGACCAACAGGCGGCGCTGTTCGGCCAGACCTGTTTCGACTCTGGCGACGCCAAAAACACCTACGGCACTGGCTCGTTCATGCTGATGAACACTGGCAACGAGGCCGTCATGAGTGACCACGGTCTGCTCACGACGGTCGGCTTCCAGCGCTCCGGCGAGCCGGTCCAGTATGCCCTCGAAGGGGCGATTTTCATCACTGGTGCGGCCATCGAGTGGCTCGAAGACATGACGCTCATCGACGACGCGATGGAGTCCGAGGCCGTCGCCCGCAGCGTCGACTCCACCGACGGCGTCTATCTCGTCCCCGCCTTTACCGGGCTCGGTGCACCCCACTGGGATCAACGGGCCCGCGGCACCATCGTCGGGATGACCCGCGGCACCCGCCCGGCCCACGTCGTGCGGGCGACGCTCGAAGCGATCGCCTACCAGACCAAAGACGTCGCCGAGGCGATGGTCGAAGACAGCGGCATCGACCTCGCGGACCTCCGTGTCGACGGCGGCGCGGTCAAGAACAACTTCCTCTGTCAGCTCCAGGCCGACATCGTCGACACGAACATCGTCCGGCCGGTCGTCGACGAGACCACGGCGCTGGGTTCGGCCTACGCAGCCGGTCTTGCTGTCGGCTACTGGGACACCGTCGACGAACTCCGAGACAACTGGCAGGTCGACCGGGAGTTCCACCCCGACGAAGACGCCGACTACGAAGACGAGTTCGACCGCTGGCACGACGCCGTCGATCGGTCGATGGGCTGGGCCCAATCGACCGGCGACGAGTAGCTGACACTGCTCGGTCGCCGCTCATCACGTCATCGACGCTGCTTATTTATATTCTATTTATAGACAGCCGATGCTGACCGTTCGCTGGCTATTTATAAATAAAATCGGAACCGCTGTCGGGCTGCGTTAGTTGAGTCGCTCGATGATGAGGTCCGAGAGGTCCTCGCGGAAGGCATCGACGTCGATCTCTTCGAGCACCGGCACAAAGAAGCCCTCAACAAGCATGTTCCGGGCCGTCCGTGGGTCGATCGACCGGGAGGTCATATACAGGAGGTCTTCCTGATCGACCTGGCCGACGGTCGCCGAGTGGCTGGCTTCGGTGTCGTGGTTCTTGATGATCAGTTTGGGCGAGGCGTCGGCCTCCGACTCGTCGGAGAGCATGAGGGTGTTCTCACGCTGGTAGGAACTCGTGTTCCACGCGCCTTCGCCGACATCCTGGACGCCCTCGTAGACCGACCGGGCCACGTCGTCGAGTACGCCGCGGGTGACGAGGTCGGCGGTCGTGTGCTCGGCACGGTGCCAGACACGGGCGTTGACATCGAGATGCTGGTCCTCGTGGCCGAAGAACGCGCCGACGACCTTCGTCTCCGAGCCGTCGCCGTCGAGTTTCGTCTCGACGTCCGAGCGGGTGAGTCGGGAACCGATGTTGCCCTCGATCCAGTTGGCGGTGGCGTAGGTGTCGGTCACCGCACGCTTGAGCGTGACGTGGTAGGTCTCCTGGTCGAGGTTCTGCAGCGAGCCGAACTGGACGTAGCTGTTCTCGCCAGCCACGACCTCGACGATGTTGCTGAAGAAGCGGTCTCCCTCGACATCCTCTCCGGATTCGATCGACTCCAGGATCGTCGCGGAGGCGGATTTCTCGGTGATGACCAACGTCTGGCTGAACAGCGACCGGGAGTTCATCTCCGCGCGGATCGTGATATCCTCGGCGTCGACGCCCTCAGGGACGTAGACGACCGTTCCCGTCGTGAACAGCGCCGCCGACAGCGCGGTCAGGTAGTTCTCTTCGGCGTCGACGATCGAGCCGAAGTGCTCTTTGACGAGTTCTTCGTGCTCGTCGAGCGCCTCGACAAACGAGAGCACGGTCGCGCCCTCGGCCTCGACGCGTTCGGTCGTGTCGGACTGATCGAGGGGGTCGACCAGGTTCTCGAAGTCTAGTTCTTCGAGGTTGGTCCAGCGTCGGCCGGGCGTCTGAATGACGTCCGGCAGTTCGAGCGCGTCGAGCGCGTCGAGCGCCGCAAGGCGGCGTTCGAGGAGCCACTCGGGCTCGTCTCGTTGCTCGGAGATTTTCTCGACCGTGTTCTCGGAGATCGTGGCTGGAACCTGCACGCTCATCCGAGCGAGCCCTCCATTTCCAGTTCCACGAGGCGGTTGAGTTCAACCGCGTACTCGATCGGCAGTTCCTCCGTCAGCGGCTCGATGAAGCCCGAGACGATCATCTGCTTGGCGTCGTCGTCGTCGAGACCCCGGGATTGGAGGTAGAAGATGTCCTCATCGCCGATCTTGCCGACGGTCGCCTCGTGAGCAACGTCGACTTTCGACTCGTTGATCTCCATATACGGCATGGTGTCGGACGTGGACTCGTTGTCGAACATCAGCGCGTCACACTCGACTGCTGTCGAGGAGTTTTCGGCACCGTCCGCGATGTGGACGAGTCCCCGGTAGTTGGTCCGGCCGCCGTCCTTCGAGATCGACTTGGACTCGACGGTCGACTTCGTCTCGGGGGCGTTGTGGTAGACCTTCGCGCCGGTGTCGATGTTCTGGCCCTCGCCCGCGAAGGCGATGGTGATGTGGTTGTCCGATGCGCCGCGACCCTTGAGAATCGAGGCAGGGTAGAGCATCGTGGCCTTCGAGCCCATCGAGCCCGAAATCCACTCCATGCGGCCGTTGGCCTCGACGATGGCGCGCTTTGTGTTGAGGTTGTAGGTGCTTTTCGACCAGTTCTGGACGGTCGAGTACTGGACGTGAGCGTCCTCACCGACGAAGACCTCGACGCCGCCGGAGTGGAGGTTGAACTCGGAGTATTTCGGGGCCGAACAGCCCTCGATGTAGTGGACTTCCGAGCCCTCTTCGGCGATGATGAGCGTGTGCTCGAACTGGCCCATGCCTTCGGAGTTCATCCGGAAGTAGGCCTGGATCGGCATGTCGACCGTCGTGTCTTCGGGCACGTAGACGAACGAGCCGCCCGACCAGATCGCGCCGTGAAGCGCGGCGAACTTGTTGTCGCTCGGTGGGACACACTTGTTCATGAAGTGCTCGCGAACGAGATCTTCGTGGTCACGGACCGCCTTGTCCATGTCACAGAAGATCACGCCTTTCTCTTCCCACTGCTCCTGCATGTTCTGGTAGACAATTTCGGACTCGTACTGGGCACCGACACCCGAGAGGGCGTTCTTCTCGGCCTCTGGAATGCCGAGCTTGTCGAAGGTGTCCTTGATGTCGTCCGGCAGGTCGGTCCAGTCGTCGACGCCGCCGCGGACGTCGATGTCAGGTCGGATATACGGCACGATCTCGCTGACGTCGACCTCCGAGAGGTCCGGGATCTCGGGCCAGTCGGTCGGCATCGGCATGTTCTGGAAGTGCTCGAGGGCGCGGAGGCGGCGCTGGAGCATCCACTCCGGTTCGTCCTTGTCTTCCGAGATGACGCGGACCGTCTCCTCGGTCAGTCCCTTTTCGCTCTTGAAGGCGGAGGCTTCCTCCTTCTTGAATTCGAATCGGGCCTCGGTGTCTGTCTGTTTGATGTGTTCTTCGGAACTCATGTATTGTGTTTGGAGTTGGTTGCTTATAGTGCTGTGCGTAAGTGGTGTTGATTACGCGGCCTCGTAGACGTCCTCGCGGACCCAGTCGTAGCCTTTGTCTTCGAGCTTCTCGGCGAGCTCGGCCCCGCCGCTTTTGGCGATCTTGCCGTCGAGCATGACGTGGACGTGGTCGGGTTCGACGTAATCCAGGATCCGTTGGTAGTGGGTGATCTGCAGCACGCCGGTGCCCTGCTCGTCGCGGAGGGCGTTGATGCCTTTCGAGACGTCCTGGAGGCGGTCAATGTCGAGCCCCGAGTCGATCTCGTCGAGCACGGCAACGGCGGGTTCGAGCAGTGCGGCCTGGAGGACCTCGTTTTGTTTCTTCTCGCCGCCGGAGAAGCCGGCGTTGAGATAGCGGGTCATGAATTTCTCGTCCATGTCGAGCAGTTCCATCTTCTCGCTGAGGATCTGCTGGAACTCGGCGACGCTGACCGCGCCGTCGTCGGCGGGGCCTTCCATCGGCGAGGTGTCGTAGCCTTCGTCTTCCTCGTCGGCTGCCGATTCCTCGTCTTCGTCCTCGAAGAGCTCCTCGCGTTCTTCGGCTTTGGCGTTGAGCGCCTGTCGGAGGAAGCTCGTCATCGTGACGCCTTCGATCTCGGCGGGATACTGGAAGCCGAGGAAGATGCCCAGCGCCGCACGCTCGTTGGGTTCGAGCTCCAGGAGGTTCCACGACAGATCCTCGTCGTCGAGGTCGGCGTCGATGTCTTCGACGTCCTCGTCGTCGAGGTGGAGCATGATCTCGCCGTCGGTGACCTCGTAGGCCGGATGGCCGGCGATGATCTTGGCGGTCGTCGACTTTCCGGAGCCGTTGGGACCCATCAGCGCGTGGATCTCGCCCGACTTGACTTCGAGGTCGACGCCCCGAAGAATCGTCTCTCCGTCCTCTTCTGCGACTGCTGCGTGTAGATTATTGATTGCAAGTGTAGCCATTGTTGATTCGTTGCCTCGTATGAGGGTAGTGGGATGTAACGCCCATAATGGTTACGCATTTACCCCTTCAAATCTGCAGATGAGAAAAGAAAACTTCTCAAATCAAAAAGACAGGCCGTTTCGTGACAGCCCTGCTACCAGTACTGTTCGAGACCGGTCTGTGTCTGGCCGGTTTTGATCTCCTCCCACGACATTCCAAGCGCCTCGATAACCCGTGAAATCGGCCCTTTGAGCGTTTTGTCCAACATTTTGTCGAGGTCGACTTCGAACTCCTCGGGGAGCTGGTCGGCGTACTCGAAGCAGATCACGTCGGGATCGCGCTTGAATTCGCCGTACAGCGGGTCGGTCTGTGGGTCGAACCCTTCTTCGTCTTCCATCCGCCGGAAGAATGAGGGGTGGACGCTTTCGAGATAGAGGCGTTTGGGTTTCGAGCCGCGGTCGAAATTCGTCCCCAGCATGAGGTTGGCGTACTGTGCGCCCCGTACCTGCGCCGTAGGGGTCTCGTAGGCGTCGAGTCGTTTGCCGATCCCACCGGGGATGCCGATCTCCTCGACGCTCCGCTCATCGTTGCGGAACTCCTCGATGACGGTCGTGAGGTATTCCCGGACGGCCTCGACGTCCGCGTCGATGTCCTCGCCGGTGACGATGGTCTCGATTACGTCCTTCTGGACGCGTTTGGTAATGGGCGCGATGTCCGAGCGTTTGTACTCGAAGCCGGTGATGTCGATATCGTCGACGTGCTTACCTTCCTTCCAGATAATGTGGCCCGCGTATCGCTTTTTCCGACCGGCCTGGAAGAACCGCCGGTAGAGCTTCTCGAACTCGATCTGGAACCGGTGGGTCTCGGCGTTGAGTTCCTCGCTCGCGAAGTCGTCGTAGCGGCTGTTGATGTAGTCCTCGATCTCGAAGGATTGGTCGATGGCATCCGACTTTTTTACACTCGATCCAAGTTCGAGCATAACACTGTCAGTGTCACCATATGCAATTTCGTAATCGAGTTCGTTGGCTGCTGTCGCAGTGAAGTCGATGACCTCTCGACCGGTGGCTGTGACCGCTGCCGCACCCTCTTTGTCGTAGAGCCGGAACCGATCCCACCCCGTGACGCCGTACAGTGACTGGCCGACGAACTGGAACGTGCCATTGCGGCCGGCCAGCAGCGTGTGGTTGTCTTCGACGGTGACACAGTAGACACCGTCTTCGGCCGTACTCCGTGAGCCACTGCGGTGCATTCGAACCGTATTCTTGGCGTCTTCGGTGACGTAGATCCGCCATGAGCCGCTGTCGTGATTGTAGCTGGCAGTAATCCCGAGATGGGTACAGAGCCGAAGCACGTCGTCCCGGAGTTGGTCGCTCGATGTCGTGTACCGCCATGAGCCGGGCTGTCGGTCACCGTCACCGTCGACCAACACCGAGAGGAACCGCTCTTTCTGCTCGCGGCTCGCCCCGAAGACGAACTCCGGGATCCGTTTGGTGAAACTGTCCTCGCCGCAGAGGTTCTCAAGCAGTCGTCCGAAGAGCCGCGAGGTGAACTGATAGCACCGGTCGTCGGTGTAGTAATCGAGACCCATCCGGTCGAGCAGGCTTCCGATATCCGCATGATGATTCTCGACAGCCGCCCCGCCGTCAGTAACCGCGTTCTGGGCGACTTTGACCGTCGTCGACGATCCTCTGAAATTCTCGCCGAACTGCTTTGCTTCTGAGGTGTAGACGTTCCCTTCGGTGATATACCACGCGAGGAACTCCAGGAGATCACCGCCGTCGTAGGTTCGCGGAATCCACTTCCGGTTCGATTCGGCATGAACATAACTCGTCTCACAGACCGACTCGATGTATTTCCGGTTGTTCTCGAACTCCTCGGCAGTAAAGACGTAGCCCGTCTTCCCGATATCGGCTTTCGGCACCCGACGCGGCTCCCACCCCAATTCTGTCGTGAATGTGTGTCCGTGGACCGAGGGCTGAACCCAGACCTCGTAGTCGTCGACCGCGTCGAACTCTGTCAGATCGACCGTCTCGATCCGCTCGCCACCGTCGTACGTCCAGTCATGTGGTAGCTCATAGTTGCAGTACTCCGCTAACTCGCCAGCCTCGACGAAGTCGTACTCGTCTTCTGTGATCCCGTTGCGATCGTTCTTCCGGACGAGCATCCGGTGGTTCGGCGTGACGCGGAAATCCGTCTTGGTCGTCTCGATATCGACTAACTCGCCGCGGTAGTCAGGGTAGGCGTGAGTCTCGGTGACTGGTTTGACCTCCAACTCCATCGTCTCCGGATCGAGCGAGTAGACCTCGTCGCCGATCTCCAAGTCGGTGATATCACGCACTCCCTCGGGCGTCATGACCTCCGTATCCGGTGTAAAGCAGTTCATGATCACCTTCACGGCGGCCTGCTGGCGGTCGTAAATCGCGTACGGCTGGCTCTCCGGATCGTGTTCGTTCCGGAGTTCCTTCTTGTTCTCCCGTTCGGTCAACAGTTCGTCGACCATCTCCCGCATGATCCCATCGGGCTGCTTGCGGAACCGGCTCCCGTTGGGCGCGCGGTAGGTCTCGCCCTCGAAGTCCTCGTCGACCTTCGTTTCGGGGCCGGCGTTGATCGTGACCATACACATCGGATACAGGCTTTTGAGGTCCAGGACGGTCACGTTCTCTTTGACCCCTGTAATCGGATCGAACACCGCGCCGCCCTCGAACTCCTCGGACTCCTGTTTGCCCTTGGTCGGCAGCGCGAACTTGCCGTAGGCTTTGTGGAGGACGTACTGGTCGACTGCGTCGCCGGGCGTGGGGGCGTCTTCGAGCTTGCAGCCGACGAACTTTCGGACTTCGTCCCAGAAGGCGATCAGGTTCTGCTTGCGGTCGACCTCGACACAGAGTTCCACGTCCCGGAGGTTGTACTCCAGGAGGCGCGTCGGGTCGTCCTCCCACAGATCGCCGATATCTCCCGAGTATCGTTCCTTGCCGACGCCGAGTTCGGTCTCGCCGACAGCATCGAGCCGGTACGAATCGAGTTCGGTGAACTGCGTGCGCTTGTAGCCGTACAGGAGATCGAAGACGACTCGGCCTTTGATATCTGGCCCACCCCACCCCGATCGCCATACTTCGTTGACGCGCGAGAGCCGATCGATCGAGAGATCCTCGTCGACGTTTGGCTGTTTGTCGACTTCTTCCAGCCGGTCGAGGAAGTACGGCGCATCGAAGTCCTCGAAATTCCAGCCAGTGAGAATATCCGGGTCGGTAGCCTCAATATAACTAATAAAGGCCTCCAACATCGCCGCCTCGGTGTCGTAGCTACGGACGTCGACGCTGATCTCCTCGCGGTAGGGCTCGTAGTTGGGGAGTTCGTCGGGAATCTCGCCGTCTCCCTCCTCGGACTCCCAGATCCACACGATGTACTCGTCGTCGAACGAATCGTAGCTGGTGAGACAGACGATCGGCTCCTCGCCGTCCTCGGGAAACCCGTTTCTGTCGTTGACCTCGATATCGAAGATATTCACCCGAAGGTCGCTGTCAACATCGGCGGGAACGACTTCGTTGTGGGGGACTTGAATCGAGTCGTCGTCAAGCCGACGCTCCGAGACCTCAATACCGCTGTTGATCCCCTTATCGATGAGGAATCGGTTCGGAAACAGGATGTCGGCCTCGTAGTGGTCGAACTCGTCGCGGATCTGCCCGACGTCCCGCGGCGTTCGACCGATAATCTTGGTCAGTTTTTCACCGCGGATACTCTCGAAGGGCTCGCCCTCCGGATCTGTTTCGCGGCTGTCGACGAGCGCGTCGTACTCCTCTTCGGGCAGGGCATCCAGCGAGTCGGTCGGCACGTAAAAATAGGGCTCGAAGCCGAGCACCCGGACGTGTTCGTGGCTGCCGTCCTCCCGGCGGCCGAAGACATGGATCACGGGGTGTTCCTCGCGACCGTGGCCCTCGATCGTGTAGTCGACCTGTGTGACCATCAACTCGACAGTGCCCGTCGAGTCGGGGACCCTCGCTTCGTCGATGTCGACGACCTCGCTGACCCGGCCACCGCCGTTGCCAGCAACGACAGCGGCGGCTTCGGCGGCATCGGGCTCGGCGGCCTCCGATTCGGTGTCGGGAGAAGAGAAGGTCGATAGATCCGACTGTGTCATAGCGACTCCTTAGGCCGTCTCACCAAAAAGACCGGGCTTTCTCTCACTGATAGCCATCCCCAATCGAGTGGGGTGTGGCAACGATCAACCCAACAACAAGGTATATACTATGTCAAACGTTACCATGTATTGAGTATGTCCACCCACGTAGACGATACGCAGTGGGATCGTGCGGACGCATCCGAACCAGACGGAGTCGCGACCGTTGAATCGTATGAAGTCGATGGAGGTGTGGTGTTTTACGATGCGGAAAACCCGCTTGCATGGGTCGAAACCACCCAGGCTGTGAGGCTTACCGATCTCGCCTGAACTGGAATCGACCTCCTTGTTCGGCTCTCTGTGCGAGCCACCTCGAAACGCGAATTCTTTTGCACCCAGTCGTCCAGTACTGACTGTGCCCGGCGATTCAGCCGATGACGAGAACGATAGCCTCCTCAACCGGTGGGGTGATCTCGAACACCCGTTCGGCGACCCCGAGGAGTCCGAACTTGTTTCCGAGTTCACACAGGCCTCGGACTACGAGTCCGATGAGCCGACCGTCGAGGAACTCACCCGTGATCTCTCGGAGGTCGACCCCGACCTCCTCAACACGTTTACGGTCTGTGTACTCCTCGCCAACCTCGGGGTTCTGCTGGTCAGTGTCGGTCTCTTACTTGTCGTCTTCCGCGAGCAACTCCAGCTCGGCGGTGGTCTCTTGGTTATTGGCTCTCTAACGCTGTTTCGCCTCCAACAGTACTACCGATCGTACAAGCGTGACCGGGAAGCCGACTCCGAGACGGCGGGCGATACGGACTCACTGTCGGAATCCGAGACAGCCGTCGATGCTGAACCACTGTCGGAATCAGCGTCGACCGAGCGTTCCGAACCGGAGTCGGCCGACGCAGGACACAATCGCTAACTCCGTTGAATCCCTCCGTCGACCGAATGCGAACCGTGTCAGCTGCCGACGGGACCCGCTATCTCCTCATCAAACAGTCGAGTGAGACGAGCCTCGTTCGGGACCCCGAGACGGGGACAGAGCAGTATATTGACAACGACCGACTCGACGTGGTCGACGGCGAGTCACCGCTGGAGACTGCGGCCGCCGCCGTCGACGCCCCCGTGCGCCGACTGCTCACGGCGACCCACAACGACCAGTCGCTGGGACTGCTCGTCGAGTTGGTCGACCGCGGGCCCTGCTCGACGATCGAACTGCTCGACAGCTACGACCTCTGTGAGAGCGACCTCCACGGCCTGCTCGCGGAGTTCCGGGCCGCCGGTCTAGTCGAGGAAGCGACAAGCTACGGCGAGCGCGGGTACGACGCAACCGAGCTGGCAGCGACCGCCGTCGACAAACTCCGGACTGAGCGTTAGTCGTCGCCTACCTGCCCGAGGACGGCGAGATCCGCGTCGTCGGTGTGGCTCACCGTCGACTGATTGGTCGTGGGATTCTTTTCGACCGTGATGAGGTCGTCGGCCGCCCCGACGAGTTCGTCGTCGTGGCTGACGATGAGGATCTGTCGGACGCCGAATCCCCGCATCTCGTCAACGAGATCGACCAGTCGGCTGACGTGGCCCGAATCCAGGAAGACGGTCGGCTCGTCGAGGATGAGCGGCGGCGTCGGTGCGGCCCCGTCGATCCCTTCCGCCAGCAGTCGGTAGATCGCACACCGGAGGCTCAGATTGAATAGCGCGCGCTCGCCGCCCGAGAGCTGTTCGGGCTCTAGGGGCTGGTCGTCCTTCTGATAGACAGTCAGCTCGTACTGGCCGTCGAGTTCGATGTGTGAGTAGGCGTCGTTGCCGTAGACGAGGTCGAACGTCTCGTTGAGCATCCGTTCGAGACTCTCGACGTTCTGCCGCCGGAGTTCGGTCCGGAGTTCGCCGTACATCGCTTCGAGGCTCTCGGTTTCCTCGTGGAGTGCTTCGAGCCGGTCGACGCGGGCGGCGAGCGCCTCGCGTTCATCGCGGAGCGTTTCGAGCTGCTTGATGTCGGCTTTGACGCCGCCGATGGCGTTCTGGAGCTCGTCGCGCCGCTCGCGGAGTTCGTCCAGTTTCTCGCCGACCCGTTCGAGGTAGTCTTCGGCGTTGGCCTTCCGCTTGCGGGCCCCTTCGACGGCCGACTCGTCGAAGGCCTCCCGAAGTTCGTCGCGCTGTGTGCGCTTGTCGGCGAGCCACTCGCGGCGGTCGGCGTTGCGCTCGGCCAGCGACTCGCGCCGCTCGGTGAGTCGATCGATTCTCGACGAGAGCTCGTTGATCTCGCTCCGGCGCTCGTCGACTGCTTCGAGTCGATCGATCGCCTCGGTGAGCTCGGCTCGCCGTTGGGTCAGGCGCTCTATCTCCTCGCGGGTGTCGGTGGCCTCCTCACGTTTCTGTTCGGCTGCGTCCCGGCGTTCGGTTGCCTCCGTACGTTTTTTGGCGGCTTCCTCGCGCTTGGCGTCGGCCGCTTCGCGTTTTTCGGTGGCCGTCTCGCGGTGGGTTTCGATCCGGTCGGCGAGCCGCTCGCGTTCAGCATCGAGCTCCGAGAGCTTCGATTCGGCCTCCACGAGTTCGGTTGCGGCTGCGATGTCGTCGTCCACCTCCGTGCGTTTCTCGCGAATCGCTTCGAGTTCGGATTCGAGCGTCGCGATGCGGTCGCGCTGGTCGTCGATGTCGGTGACGTGTGGCGCGTCGTCGACCGGTTGGCCACAGGTTGGACAGTTCCCTTCGGCCAGCAGCTCCTCGGCCTCGGCGATCGACTCCCGAACGCTGGTCAGTGTCGCTTTGGTTTCGGCTTCCCGTTCGCCGAGCTCCTGGCGGCGCTCCTGGAGCTGCTCGCGGTGGGCTGTTGCCTCGCCGACTGCGACTGGTGTGTTCTCGAATTCGGCGTGGAGCGTCGACTGCTCGTCGGCCAGTGACTCTCGCTTGGCTTCGGCCTCCTCGGCTGCTAATTCGGCGTCTTCGGCTGCTGATTCGGCCTCTTTGGCGGCTGATTCGGCCTCTTCGGCTGCTGTCTCCAGCTCGTCAGCTGTCGTTTCGAGATTGTCGGCCTGGTTTTCGAAGCCGGTGGCTTTCACTCGGAGATCGCTGATGTCCCCGGCGAGCTCCTCCTGTCGGTCGGCCAGTGTCGATTTTCGGTCGGCGATCGCCTCGGCAGTGGCCTCGGAGAGTTCAGTCTCCGCGAGCCGGTCGGCGAGACCGGCTTCCAGCGACTCGCGTTTGTCCCGGGTTGCCCGCTGCTCGTCGCCGAGTTCGTCCCTCGTCGAAGAAGTGTCGCTGATTTCGGTTTCGAGCTCCTCGATCTCGGTTTCGAGTTCCCCGATCTCGGCCCGATTGTCCTCGTACTCCGCAAGCGTCGACTCGGCGTCTTCGAGCGTCGATTCGGCCTCGCGCTGCTGGTCCTCGAAGTGATCGATCTCCTCTTCGACGTCGCCGAGATCGCTTTCGAGACTGTTGAGCTTCGCGTGGAGGTTCTGGGACTCCTTGGCCTCTATCTGGGAGTCGACCTGTTTGAGCGACCCGCGGGCGTCTTTGAGCACGTCGTCGACGCCGAGCCGGGCCTCTCCGGCCCGGTCGCGGTAGGTTTCGAGCATCCCCAACTGGAGCAGATCGTCGATCATGTCCTGGCGCTGCTGGGGGGTGGCGTTAATGAGTTTATTCACCTCGCCCTGTCGGACATAGGCGCAGTTGACGAACGCCTCGGCGTCCATGCGTAGCAAGTCGGTAACGAAGGTCCGAACGGCACGTGCGCCGTCCCGCGAGACCGGCTCGCCGCTGCCGTCGTCGCCTTCCAGGACGCATTTGCTTGTCGAAACCCGATCGCCGCTCCGGCGGAGCTGGCGTTCGATCCGATAGTCGACGCCCTCATGGGTGAACCACAGTTCGATTGAGGCCTCCTCCTCGCCGTTTCGGATAACATCGCCGAGCGTCCCCGAGAGGGCTTTCGAGCCGTAGAGGGCGAAGAAACAGGCCTCCAACAGGGAGGACTTGCCGCTGCCGTTGAGTCCGTGGATCACTGTGACGCCGTCCCGAAACTGGACATCGACGTCGCCGTAGGGCTTGAAGTTCGAGAGTCGAAGCCGGCTGAACCTCATTGGAGGTCCTCCAGGGAGAGCTGGCCGTCGGTCGCAGGCTCGGCTGCGGGCTCGTCGGCTCCCGTTTCTGATTCCGCACCCGGTAGGTCGTCACTAACGGAATCATCGGCCGAATCTGCAGCAGACTCGGTATCCACTCCATCTTCGACGAGCTGGGAGATCTCCTCACGGACGTTACTGTCGGCGAGCTTGCTGGCTCGGACTGTCTCGTCGATGTCAAGGGCTGTCTCCGAAAGCTCCAGCTCGCGAATCTTCTCGTCGACGGCGGCGTCGGGGTCGGCGAAACTCACTGAGAGCTCGGTTTCGGTTTCGATCTCCCGGCGGTCGGTGACGCGGGCCACCAGCGCCCCGCGATCGAGAGCGAACTCTTCGATGCTCGCAGGGGTAACGGGGTCGCCATCGCCGAGGATTTCGACGCTGACTACGGCATCGTCGAGATCGTACTGTCGCACCTGCTCGCGGACGCGACTGCTGCCTTCGCCCTCGGCGAGGTCGACGCTCACAAAAACGAAGGGCCGTGTCTGCAGCGAGCGCTGGCGGATGTCGACGCTACCTGGTCCCGGCTCATCGTCGTCGAACTCGACGACGTTGTAGCCGCGACCGTCGCGTTCGCTCGCGCTCGCACGCTCGGTCGACCCACAGTAGGTCACCCACGTCTCGTCGACCTGTTCGATGCCTGCTTCGTGGTTGTCGCCCAGCAGGACGGCATCGAAGTCGACCGTTGATTCGTCGAGGACGGTCTCGGTCTCCCAGTTGGCGTGGGCAAACGGGGTAAAGAGGCCGTGACTGACGAGGACCGACTGGGTAGCCTCGTCACCCGGCGATGCGAACGCGTAGTCGAGATCATCGCGTCGAGAGACCGGCACGTGGTCGAGTCCGTAGATCGCGGCCGAGCCGACCATCACCGGCTCGGAGCCGAGTCGGGTCGCAAGATCCAGTCGTTCAAAAAGGTCGAGCCACTGGCCACCGCGCGTCGACTCGTGGTTGCCGACGACTGCGAGAAACGGAATGTCGGCCCCGGCCAGTCGGCGAAGCGCGTTGAGCGTCCCAAGGAGATCAGGAAGTTCGGGGCGTCGGTCGTGGAACAGATCCCCGGCATGGATGACCGCTGCCACGTCCATCTCGATGGCGTCGTCGATTACCTGCTCGAAGGCGTCCAAAAAGTCCTGTCGACGCTCCGCGGAGTGGTACTGCTGGTAGCCGATATGGGTGTCGCCGGTGTGTATCACCCGTGTCATTACCTGCCTATTGCCCCTCGCCCTGTATATCGGTTCCGTGGCTCGCCGGGCGAAGCTAATGCGGTGTGCGCAGCTGGAGATATAAAAGTAAAGACTGTCTACTAAAGTAACAGTCGAGTCGTCGACATCGATCGTCGCAGAACCGATCTCTTAGATGTTGAGACTGTAGAGCCGCTTGCGGGCATCGGAGAAGGAAAACCGAGAGTCGACCACGTCGGCGTCTTCGAGTCGGCTCAGCGCGTACCGAACCGTCCGCGGTGGCAGTAGCGTCTCTTCGGCAAGCTCACTCTGGGTGAGTGTGTCGTTGTACTCTAGGACCTTGGCAACGAGTTTGGCACTCGGCGGCAGATCACGGACCGCAGCCCATCGGTCGCCTGATTCGTCGGCGGAAACAGTTTCTGGCGCGCTCATGGATACCGGCTAGTCTCGAATGCTGTATAATAATACTTGCTATTACTTGCTATTACCTATAGGCATGGTGTGGGTGTGCTATCATGAGCGGCGAGGAGCACCCCGACCCGAAACCTCTTATTAATCACCGCCCTATTGCCGCCGATGACTGACACCGTGGACGACGTCGAACTACCCTATGAGGAGACGGCGTCCCGACAAGACAAAATCGAGGCGCTGCAGGATCGCCTAGGCGTCATCGAGTCCCAAAACGAGGAGATGCGGGACAAACTGCTCGACGCCAACGCAGAGAACAACAAATACAAACAGAAATTGGAGCGGCTGACTCACGAAAACAAGAAGCTCAAGCAGTCGCCGCTGTTCGTTGCCACCGTCCAAGAGCTCTCCGACGAGGGCGTGATTATCAAGCAGCACGGCAACAATCAGGAGGCCCTTACCGAGGTCACCCCGGAGATGCGCGAGGAGCTCGAACCCGACTCCCGGGTGGCGGTCAACAACTCGTTGTCGATCGTCAAGCGGCTCGACAACGAGACAGACGTGCGCGCCCGCGTGATGCAGGTCGACCACAGCCCCGACGTGACCTACGAGGACATCGGCGGGCTCGCCGACCAGCTCCAGGAGGTCCGAGAGACCGTCGAGATGCCGCTCGACCGGCCGGAGATGTTCACCGAAGTCGGCATCAATCCACCGTCGGGTGTCCTGCTGTACGGTCCGCCGGGGACCGGGAAGACGATGCTCGCCAAGGCGGTTGCCAACCAGACCAACGCCTCCTTCATTAAGATGGCTGGCTCCGAGCTGGTCCACAAGTTCATCGGCGAAGGGGCCAAACTCGTCCGGGATCTGTTCGAGGTCGCCCGCGAGAACGAGCCCGCGGTGATCTTCATCGATGAGATCGACGCCATCGCATCGAAGCGAACGGACTCGAAGACCTCGGGCGACGCCGAGGTCCAGCGGACGATGATGCAGCTACTCTCGGAGATGGACGGCTTCGACGAGCGGGGAGATATTCGACTGATCGCCGCCACCAACCGCTTCGATATGCTCGATCCCGCCATCCTCCGGCCAGGTCGCTTTGACCGCCTCATCGAGGTGCCGAAACCCGAAGCTGACGGTCGAGAGATCATCTTCCAGATCCACACCCGAAATATGAACGTCTCCGACGACGTCGACTTCGCCGAACTCGCCGAGTTGGCGACCGACGCCTCCGGTGCTGACATCAAGGCTGTCTGTACGGAGGCCGGGATGTTTGCCATCCGCGACGACCGTACTGAGGTCTACAAACAGGACTTCGTGGAGGCCTGGGAGAAGATCCAGGTCGACGGCGACGAGGACGTCGGTAGCTCCTTAGCGTTCGCCTAACGACTGGATAGCCTCGATTTTTTGTCGTTTCTAGTTCGGCTGTGAGAGACCCCACGTAATGTGGTCCCACGCTCGTTCGTAGACATAGTAGGTCACGGTTTTCACGACGTTCGCAACGATACCGATGTTGAGCGCGCTGCCGAGGTCGCCGACGAAAACCCACGCGACGACGACCGTAATGAGAACCATAAACAACCGATAGCAGAGAGTCTTGACGATAGCGCGTTTGCGCTGCTGCAATGTCGACCGCGAGACCAACTTTCGAAACATACTGTCATACTGTGTCACGTGATGTTTATACTTGTTTCTCATTTGAAATTTCATGTGAGCGTATGTCGACACAACCAATCAATACCAGTTCTACCATATTGTGTCGATAGTGACACAGAAACGCATAGTGTCGCACCTAAAATAAAATTAAATCACATTTCGATACACAATATTTAAACTATATTCACAGGTTATTATTCTCAAAACCGACTATTAAACCGAACATGTTTTGTATAATAAAAGGTACAAACGAGATACAAAACAAAACCCTAATGATTATAATGGTCATTGGGATTTTGTGGTCTCAAAATGTCACAGACACTAACAAATTCTGTTCAACAGGTCCTTCCGGAATCGGTGCGCAAACGATATCTCGCCAAGTTCGCCCTTGTCGTCCTCGCGGTCATTCTCGCGACGGCGGTGGCCGGACTCTATTTTCAGGGTGGTGTCAGCGAGGAACTGACCCACGAGGTCCACGCCGAGATGGAGACCGTCGCGGAGCTCGAAGCCGACGGCATGAGCCAGTGGGTCGAAGAGTACGAACAGACTGCCCGAATGCTCTCGGAGTTCGAGGCGATGCAAACCGGTGGGGCTGCCGCAGACGACCAGCTCGATCACGAACTCGAACAGCTACCCGACGTGGTCACGGCGATCCATTACGTCGACCTCTCGTCGGGCACGGTCGAGTCCAGTACGAGCGACGCGATGGAGGGTACCTCTCTCGACGCGCTTTCGCTGAAATGGGCACAGGGTTCGCTTGACTTCGAGACCGCCTCCGAGACGGCTGTCTCCGAGGGGTATCTGAACGACGGCGGCGAACGCGTCGCCTTCGTTAGTCCCATCGAGGGGACCGACAAGGCCGTGATGGTCGCCACCGACGCCACCGAGCGGGCCGAATACTTCCGTGATCCCATCGAGGGCAGCTACACGCAGGTCGTTGCCAGCAGTGGCACCATCGAGTTCGCCGAAGACTCCAGTCAGGTGCTGACCGAGTACCCCGGTGGAGCCGAATCGAGCATTCTGCAGGCCGGGCTTGCAGGTGTCGGAGCCGTCGACAACGACGAGACCGACGAAGTCGTCGCCTACGCGCCGGTCGACGGAACCGATTGGGTCGTCGTCTCCCATGCACCACAGGCGAACGCCTACGTCCTCCGCCAGGTCGTCACCCAGGACTTCGCGATCCTCATCGGCATCGCGTTGGCCGGATTCCTGTTCATCGGGCTCACGATCGGTCGCAACACGGTACATGCCCTTGACGATCTTGCCGACCGGGCGAGTGCGCTCGCGGCGGGCGAGATCGACGGCGACATCACCGAAACCGAGCGAATCGACGAGGTCGGCCGCGCTCAGGCGTCGTTCAACGAAACACAGCAGTACCTCCAGACGGTCGGTGCGCAAGCCGACGCGCTGTCCAATCAGGAGTTCGACGACCCGGTGCTCGACGAGGAAGTCCCCGGCACCATCGGTGATTCGCTGGCGAAGATGAACGACGACATCGAGCAGTTCATCGTCGACCTCGAACGCTCACAGGCGCGGGCCGAAAACCTCGCGTCGTCGCTCGAACGGCAGGCCGAGGAGTTCTCGACGGTGATGGAGCGGGCCGCCGACGGCGACCTGAGCCAGCGGCTCGACACCGATGCCGATAACGAAGCGATGCGTGATATCGCCACGGCGTTCAACGAGATGCTCGCCCAACTCGAAGAGACGATCGTCGGCATCCAAGGGTTCGCCGACGACGTGGCCAGTTCGGCCGAACAGGTCGCCGCGGGCAGCGAGGAGGTCAGCACGGCCGCCGACGAGGTCGCCCGCTCGGTCGAGGAGATCTCCCGCAGCGCCGACAGCCAAAACGAGAACTTAGACGAGGTCGCCAACGAGATGACGAACCTCTCGGCGACCATCGAGGAGGTCGCCTCCTCGGCCGACGAGGTGGCCGACCGCGCGAGCAAGGCCGCCGACCGCGGTGTCGAAGGCTCACAGCTCGCTGCCGAGTCCATCGAGCAGATCGACGAGATTCAGGAAAAAACCACCGAGACGGTCGCCGAAATCGAACAGCTCGACGACGAGATGGAGCGCATCGTCGACATCGTCGACCTCATCGACAACATCGCCGAGCAGACGAACATCCTCGCGCTCAACGCCTCGATCGAGGCCGCCCGCGCCGGGAAAGCTGGCGACGGGTTCGGCGTCGTCGCCGAGGAGATCAAGTCACTCGCCGAGGAGACGGCCTCGGCCACCGACGACATCGAAGCGCTCATCGAAGAGATCCAAGAGTCGACCGGCGAGGCCGCGACCGATGTCCGCGAGATGCGGGATATCGTCTCTGAGGGGGCCGACACCATCGACGAGACGATCACCGCCCTCGACGACATCATTGAGGCCATCGAGGACGCCAACACCGGCGTCCAGTCGATCAACGACGCCACCGACGATCAGGCGGCCTCCAGCCAGGAGGTCGTCGCGATGGTCGACGACGTCAGCGACCAGAGTACCGAGGTGGCCAACGAGGCCCAGACCGTCTCGGGGGCCGCCGAGGAGCAGACCGCGTCGATCTCCCAGATCTCCGAGAGCGCCCAGCGGCTCACCAGCCAGTCGACCGACCTGCTGTCGATGCTGGACCAGTTCGAGACTGACACCGGAGCCGCTGGCGGCCAACTCGATATCGGCGACCAGTCGGCCACGATGGACGGCCCCGACTCACCCGCAATGGGTGCGAACACTCCGGCAGCGGCCGACGACGACTGATCGGTCGGCTATCCGCTGGCCCTCCGGCCACCCAGTCGACCCCTCGCCGACTCCGAACCACTCAACAGCCCGCCGCTCCAGATCACCGTATGGGCACTCGACTCGACAGTCGACACGAGCAGACACTCGAAGTAATCGACAGGCTCCACGACGCCTACCCGGACACGACGATCTCGCTGAACTTTTCGAGCCGCTTGGAACTCCTGATTGCGGTGATGCTGTCGGCGCAGTGTACCGACGAGCGGGTCAACAAAGTCACCGTGGAGCTGTTCGAAAAGTACGATGGGGCCGAGGAGTACGCGGCTGTCGATCAGGAGGAACTCGCCGAGGACATCTCCTCAATTACCTATTATAACAACAAGGCCAAATACATCCGATCGTCCTGTTCGGACATCATCGAGAAACACGACGGTGGGGTGCCCGACACGATGAACGAACTCACCGATCTCGCAGGCGTCGGTCGGAAGACAGCCAACGTCGTCCTCCAGCACGGCCACGAGATCGTCGAGGGGATCGTCGTCGACACCCACGTCCAGCGCATCTCCCGCCGGCTCGGTATCACTGAGGAGAAACGACCCGAGGCTATCGAACAGGACCTCATGCCGATCGTTCCGGAGGAAGACTGGCAGTGGTACACCCACCTGATGATCACTCACGGCCGGGAAACCTGTACGGCGATCAACCCCGACTGTAGCGACTGTCTGCTTGAAGACATCTGTCCCTCGTCGAAAGTCGACAATGAGGTCGACCTCGCCTCGGGCGAGCCGTGGGACTGAGAGGGGTTATAAATAGTCGCCGACTACTGATCCATCGGCGTCGTTCGCTTCGGCGATCACAACGCCGACTGCTCGACTTATAAAAAGTATCGAAGGACGTACCGATAGATCCCGACCAGCCACGCGGCGATCCAAAACAGCGTGTAGCCGAAGACGCCGATCCGGAGCCGTCCGCGCCACGCACTCATGTTCTCGTGGAGATCGTTGAGGTCGACGTCCTGGTCCGGATTTTTATACAGATCGGCGTTTCGCTTGGCCTGAAAAATGCGGACGATCCCGGTCAGTCCGGCGAGCAACAGCGCGTAGGCCTGCAACCCGAGGAACGCGTGCAGCGCCGACAGACCGCCCAATTGGTCGAACAGCCGCGGGATCATCCACGTGACCATCGGCACCGTCGTTAGCGTCAGGCCGACGGCGATGAATTTGAGATGGTAGGTGAGCACGTCCCATGTCACCGTCTCGGCGTCGATCATAATCCACGCGCCGTAGAGGAAGAAGGGGAAACTCGCGGTCACCGACAGCGCCGTGAGCGTCGCGATCGTCACATCTTCGACCATTAGGGTATGTTGACTGTCGACGGTCTAAAACATCCGCATTTGGCTGTCAGCCATGCTCGTCGACCGGTGGGCCTACCACGTGCCGTGGAAGGTGTCGAACTCCAGATCCTCAAGCGGTTTGTTACCCATCGCGATCTCGTACTCGCCGGGGGTCACCATCGGCTTGTCGAACCGCGGGCCGTCGTCGGTCGTGATCCGCGGACAACCGGTGTTGACGAAGGCGTCCATATCGAAGTTCAGGAGTCGGTCGGGGGTGACCTCGTCCATCGTAATCAAGTAGGCGTTCTCGTTGTTGTCGAGGATCTCCTCGGCGATCTCCCAGCGCCCCTGGCCGATCTTGGTACAGAAGATGACGCCCCACTTCTCGGCGTCCATCGCTTTGTGGACCGTGGCGTACCGCTGTTTGAGGAACTGATCGGGGTCGGCGATCTTGACGACGTTGTTGACCGGGTCTGCGATAACGACGTTCTTGTCCTGGTGTTCCATCGCCAGCCCCATCGGGTGGAACTTGCCGCCGCCGACGTAGAGGACTTGATCGGCGTTAATGTCTGCGGAGGCGTAGTTACAGCCGAGGACCTGACCCTCGTAGGTGAGTCGGTCATCCCCGCGGCGGGTGTGGACCTCGTAGCCCCGGTCTTCGAGCCAGTCGACCATCTCGCCGAACCGGTTCATATGCTGGGCGGTCGTCACGAGGCCGACTGCGGGATCGTCGTCCGGGTCTTCGAGCTCATCGAGTGACTCTTCGAGAATTGGGAACGGATCGACGTTGGAGAACAGCGGGACGTAGATGATCTTCTCGGACTCCTTCATCGGCGAGTGGCCGAAGTGGACGAAGACGTCCGTCCGCCGCATCAGGAACGTATCGAGATCGCAGGCCCCATAACAGGGCTGGCCCGACAGCATGATAGTAATGTCATCGTCGACGACCTCGCGGAGATCGTCGGCGACCGCCGGACCGCGACGTTTGAGGCCCTCAGGGAACTGGAGGCCGACCTTGGTGGCGTCTCGCTCCTCGATCTCCTCGACGATCCGTTCGAGTTCGTAATCCCACTCGCGGTCGTGTCGCAGGTTCATCCCCGTATTCCGAAGGTCGCCCTCTGAATACCCATCGTCAGTGGCGTCGTGGCTCATTATCTCCCTTTTCGAACCGAGACGTAAAACCACGACGTTTCGACGAGGAGACAGTGTTACCGAATACAGTTTCAAAAACTGGCTGCTGTCAACCGATCTCGGTGATTGTATCTCACGTTTGTCAGGAAACGCCCGAGCGCTGGTAGTCGAGAAACCGCTACTCTAACATGGGTTCCGACCTATTTGCTAGCTAATGAGCGACTCATCGGACGATCAGGCGGTCGACCGCGCCGATACCGATGGCGGTGCCGAGGCCGATCGTGGTGTCGACGCCGATGTCGAGGCCGACACCGACGCGGAGTCGGCCGCCGAGGCGGGCGGACCGTCGGATTCCACCACGGCCGATGATCTCGACGCACTCCGCGAGCAGGTCGACGCCGAATACGACTTCGAGAACTTCACGCCCGCGGACATGGCGAAGATGAGCGCCGAGGAGTGGGAGGCCGCCTTCGACGCCGAGACCTGGATTACGGGGCCGGAACTGCTCGACCGGCTGGAGAAGGATCTCAAAAACAAGATCGCCAGCCGTGACGTCTTCGGCGTGGTCGAACGCGAAACCGTCGACGGCGTCGACCGCCTGCTGGTGTACTCCGATGAAGGGTACGTGACGGTCGCGCCCGACGGCACTGTCGAGGGGGAGGGCGGCATCCTTCGAGATGTCGAGCCCATGGTCGCGCTGTGTTCGATGGAGGAGTACGAGATCCCCGAGCCGCCCGAAAACTACCAGCTCCCGTCGCCGGAGGCGGTCCCCGAACAGACCGGCGAGCTGGGCAATCTCATGATCCAGCTCATCGCCGGAATGCAGCTGCTCGGCGGGCTCGGTCTGATCGGCGCGTGGATCGTCACCGACATCGGTCTCGTCGCGCCAGTGATCGGCGGGCTATTTTTGGCCGTCGGCTTCTTTCTGTTCTCGCTGGTGGCCAACGCGCGACTCTCCGATCGGTTCCGTGCTGATCAGTACCGCAACCGACTCAAGGCCGTCGAAACTGGTGGCTTCGATCGCCCGGCGGGGATCGATGGCGAGGAGCTAGCCGCCGAAATCGACGGTGGCGAGCGGTCGGATACCGGCGGCGAGACCAACGCCGAGTCGACTGCTCGAGACGGCAATGGAGAAAGCCGAGATCACACGACTGAAGGGGCGTAGCGACCCGTTCGGCCCAACCGATAGTCGGTGGGTTTAAGCCCGCCGCGTGCTGATTTATCGGTGTATGAAACGGCGGGACTTCATTCGAACAGCAGGAGGGTCTGCCGCCGCCACCACAGCCGTCGCCGCAGGGAGCGGAACGGCTGCTGCCCAGACGGTACAACCGGATTTTACCGAACTCGAGGGCATTGATGGCGGCATCGAGGACCTCCGTGGCGAAAGCGAGGTCACCGTGGAAGTCGGTGCCAGCGGTAACGGTGGCAACGTCGCTTTTAGCCCGGCGGGTATCTGGATCGACCCCGGAACGACAGTAACCTGGGAGTGGACCGGCGAGGGCGGCGACCACAACGTCGTCGCTACGGATGGGCCGGCACCGCTCGAAAGTGAACTCATCGGCGAAGCGGGTGCGACCTATGAGTTCGAGTTCACCGAAGATCACGCGGGTATCACCAACTACCAGTGTGAGCCACACGCCTCGCTGGGAATGCTCGGCGCGGTCGCCGTCGGCGAGGACGTCCCGACCGTCGAGGTCGGCGGCTCCAGCGGCGGCTGGCCCGAGGACCTTGCCCACGACGCAGGTGTGCCGATCCAGAAACACTACGTCGGCATCGCCAGTTTCCTTGGCATCGCGGTGAGCCTCGTGTTCGCCTTCTACGTGCTGAAGTACGGTGAATCGCCGAACACAGGACAGGGTGGTGCCTGATGTCGTCGTCCGGCAGTACCTACGGCGACATCCACCGCTACGAACCGGCCAGAGAGTCGACGGCGGCGGCCATCGGGATCGTCATGTTGACGCTGATCGAGGTCGTCCTCGTGTTCTTTTTCATCTTCGCGCTTGTCTCCGGCTGGGCCGGCACCGAGTTCGGGAACATGTTCCTCGGGGCGATCCTCGGCTTGATCTTCATCGATCTGGCCTTCATCCTCGCGCTGTACCGCAAGGAGTTCCTCCCGGACGTGATGATCGTCAAGAAGCGCCGCCGCAAGTGGGAAGACCTCTACATTGACAGCGATCAGGCCGACGGGGTACAGCTCGGTGGCGAGCAGGCCTGGGACACCGTCAAACGGGCGATCTACCCCTACTACAAACGATAACAATGAGTTTAGAAAAAAAGGACGACTTCGACCACAACGCGTGGCTCAAAACGAAGGACTTGACTCCGATCGAGTCGGTCTTTCTGACGACGCTGGTGTTCCTCGATCGTCGACTCCGCATCGTCGACTATCTGGAACTCCTGGAGGACGCCTATTATAAGGTCAACCTCCAGATGCCGAAGAGCCACACCGAGCAGTACGACCTCGATAACAAGTTTTGGTACTGGTATCCGCTCTATTCGTTGGGATTCTTCTCGACGCTGGCGTACATCGTCGCCGCGGTCTCCGGTGCGCTGTTAGGGTTCTACTACGAGCCCTCGGCGGTCGGCGACCCGAGCACGGCCTACGCCTCGATCGAGATGATCATGACCGAACTCCAGTTCGGCTTCGCTCTGCGGAGCATCCACCGGTGGGCCGCTCAGATCATGATGGCGGCAGTGTTCCTCCACATGCTGCGGGTGTACTTCACCGGCTCCTACAAGGAACCGCGTGAGCTCAACTGGCTGCTCGGGATCATTCTGATCAGCCTCTCGATGGTCTTCGGGTATACTGGCTACCTCCTGCCGTGGAACCAGCTGGCCTTCTGGGCCGGACAGATCGGCGTCGAGATGGCGCTGGCAACCCCGATCGTCGGCGAGTGGGCCGCCCAACTGCTGTTCGGCGGCTTCACGCTGGGACAGGCAACGATCATACGAATGTACATCCTGCACGTGTTCGTGCTGCCGTTCGTGGTGACGGCGCTGATCGCGCTCCACATCGGCATCGTCTGGGTGCAGGGGATCGCGGAGCCACACTAAGACAATGAGCGAGAAAGATTCCACAGATACCGATGCCCGCACAGATGGAGGGGAAACTGGGATTGTCGCACCGGACGATGAGGTGCCGACGTGGAGCGAACGGAAGGAACGGAAGGTGGGGCTCTCTCGGCTGACCTTCGAGTACTTCGAACGCTCCCGCCGTGAGGACCAGGACCTCCGCAACGAGTCCGACTACGTCGAACGTGACGTGCTGGGCTTCCCGACGTGGCCACACGAGATCATCCGCAACCTCTCGATTTCGATGTTCTTCGTCGGAATGATCGTCCTGATCGCGGCGGCGCTGCCGCCGAGCCTCGAAGCCCCGGCGGACCCGAGTTCGACGCCGTCGATCATCCTGCCGGACTGGTATCTCTACTGGTCGTTCGGGCTGCTGAAGCTCAACCCGCTGAACCCCGGGCTAGCCGTCCTCGACGGCGGCAAGTTGCTGTCCGACCAGCTGTACGGCGTGCTCGCCAATGTCGTCGTCGTCGGTGCAGTCGCGCTGCTACCCTTCCTGAACAAGGGGAGTGCGCGCCGACCGGTCGAACAGCCGTTCTGGGCCGCCATCGGTGTCGGCGGCGCGGTGTTCTCGATCACCATCGCGGGGCTGGCAGTCCAGAACCTGATTCCGCTGCCGCTGCCGCTCCAGCTCAACATCGTGTTCGTCTTCCCGGTCGTCGCGGGGATCATCACCTACGCCGTCCTCAAGACGATGCGTGAGGGGTACATGTACGGGCTCAACCGCCGGTACTACATGCTGCGCCCGCCGAAGTAGCGCGGCAAACGCCGGATAAATATACGTCTCGGCCCGTTTTGTTTCTATGAGCGATTCAGATGCCGCCACCGAGCAGCGCGGCACCGCAACGACCGACACCGACGGGACCGGTCGACGCGATGTCGTCGTCCCGTTGCGGCTCTACAAAACGATCACGGTGTTTTCGACGCTGATCGCGGCGGCAAGTATTCTGGCCGGCTTTATTCTCCTGGACGCCGCGACCTTGCAGGTAAGCGTGCTCCGGAACCTGATCGTTTCGGGGATCGAAGCCATCGGGGTCACACCGAACCAGGATCTGTTGGGTGGACTACTAGCGGTTGCCGGACTGGGGCTGATGGCCGTCGGATCGGGCGTCTTCATCCTGAGTAGCCGGTTCCGGGCTGCGGGAATGGGAAACAGTCAAGAGGACGCCGACGAAGAGTCAACTAATGGCTGATGAGTTCATGAAAGGGTTCGGCATCCTGACCGGAGCAGGGCTCGTCTGGATGGTGCTTGCAGGCTGGTATCAGACACCGTCGTTCTTCATGACGAACCAACTGATCGCCCCCCCGCCGGAGCCGGGCAACGTGTTCGATGCGATCTCGATCTTCCTCATCGACGTCTTTCTCTGGACGGCGCTGTTGGGAGCACTGACGTTCTGGATCCTGATCCCGGCCGGGCGTGAAGCCGCTGCGGCGATCGAAAGCCGACGCGAATCGAGCTAACCCGTTCCGTTCTCCGTTTACAACCGCACCCGGAGTGGCAACGCCACAGTCCAGGGGAGTCGTTCGCGCGCGTCGTCGTTGTCGAACGCTGCACACGATTACGCCGACGCTATACATCGTCACCTCCGTACGAGACGAATTGAGACAGGTGACTCCCTCGGAGAGTCGACAACGTGTCCGTCTCACCCACCGGTCAGTAATAGAGTCTGCCGCTCGCCGACTGGGGGCAATACGCGTCGAGATCTACTTCTCACAGTCGGCGTCGTGCCGCGATCGGTTGATGATCGACACCGAGTTCGCCCCGGCAGTATCTGTCGGCTGTCAGTGCTGTAAGTGTATACAAAAGAGCGGTCAGCCGATCAGGCGAAGATCGCGTCGAGAATCGGCGAGTACAGCGGCGTGAGCGCGTAGTACATCGCGTAGATGATCGTGAGACTCGACGCCAGCAGCGTGGCCTTGGGCCACTCGAATTCGAGGTCGTTGTCGGCTTCGACCTGTCGACCTTCGTACTCGAAGACGTCGGCGACGAACAGCCCGAAGATCGCGATCATCATGATCATCCCGCTGATCGGTCGGTAGAGGACGAACAGCAGGCCGAGGGTAACGATACCCATCGTCGTGAACGTGTTGAGCGGATGCCGTGTGATCGGCTCGTCGTTTTCGACCTGCCACGACTGTCGCCGGTTTTCGAGGACGCGTGTCCCGATGTTCGCAACGGCTAATACGAGGATGGCGATTGGCACGATCGGTCCGACGGTCTCGATCCAGCCCAGCGGAACGAGAAACTGCAGTGGGTCCATACCTACATCTGGGGCAACGACTCATTAGAGTTTTTCCAATTGCTACAGCCGCCGCCGGTCGACGATTGGGAGCGGTGGGCCCGTCTCGATGTCGACTGTGAGCTCCGACCGGCCCGTAGCGACCTGGTCGGTGTCGGCGAACACCGAGACTGCTGTCTCGCGTTCGACGCTCACCGACAGCGGTGGTTCGACGACCCACGTGTCGGCGATCGTCGCGAACGGGGCGATCGGAACGACCGCGAGGCCGGTGCCGAACCCGAGTTGTGGCCCACCCGCCGCGCGGTTGTAGCCGTGGCACCCCAGTGGAGTGGCGATTACCACGCCGTCTGCACGGAATTCCGCGTGTTGGTGACCGTCCACAGACACTGCGTACTCGGAGATCCGCGCGGGCTCGCTTGTGACCAGCGTCGTGTCGAACGCTGCCGTTGACTGCGTCCCGTCGGCTGAGACGACAAGCGGTGTGGCGTCGACGGTTGGCACTGATCGGTCGACGAGCGACACGAGCAGCTCCGACAGCGCCTCGCGGGACGGACTCCACGCCGCATCGAGGCCGACCGGTACTACCGGTCGCTGCTCGTTGCGGGCCGCGGCCTCCGAGAGCGGCTCCTCGCCGACGGTGATCACGAGCGTTGCGGTCTCGTTGTCGGCACACCCCACGACGTCGACGACTGAGCCGAGTGTTTCTCGGAGCTGTTCGTCGCCGCCGCTGATTGTAACGCGCATACTTACTCCTCCGCCCTGCTCCGGTTAGTCACAAGCTACCTCTCGGCACTGATGAATAAAAAGCCCCTGAGAGCGCCGTCGGGGAAACATCAGGCCGGGGCGAACTCCCATGCATAGAGGTGGTTGAGCAGGAGGTAGGTCACGACGCCGAGGAACAACGAGAGGATCCAGGAGCCCGCGGCGATCCGGCCGACACGACGGTGTGGCGTCTCGGTCCGCAGCTCCTCGGGGGTGTGGGTGAGCCCGAGAACGATCGCATACAGCACCAGCGGCACCGACAGGATCGACAGCAGGATGTGGATCGCCAACATCAGCAGATAGGCTGGATACACCCACTCCCATAGCGGCACCCAGCCGTAGGCGGAATCAAGGACGAACTCCTTGGTGCCGCCACCGGCGACTTTCGGGAGATACATACTCAGGAACAGCAGGATGAGGACGAACGAACTCACCATCGCGTGGGCGTGTTTTTCGACTTCTCCTTGCCTGATCCAGTACCATCCCAGACAGAGCAGGACGACTGCGATCGAGTTGACGACCGCGATGGCGTCCGCGAGAATATTGACTTCTGAGAGGCTCAGCGTCGGAAACAGTGCTTGGACCGACGGCACGGCAAAGGCACCGACCACAGCCGCGTAGCCGACAACCGACAGCAGTGCGGTGACGGCCTTCGGATGGGACCGAGTCGGACCGCCGACCAACGGAGTGTCCATACCCGTCCTTGCCAGTCTGAGCCTATCGGTCTTCGGGTTTTACTCGCGCTCGATGACGCCGGTGACGGTCGCAGTCTCGTAGGCGGCATCGAGGCTGACGCCGTTGCCGAGGATCGTATACCGGTCGCGGATCTCGTGGGCCGTCGTCAACGCCTCCAGGAAGTCATCGTCGCTAATGCCGATTTCGGCGGCAGTCGTCGGTGCATCGATGCTCTTCAATGCATCCCGGATCGCACGCCACTGGCCGCCGTCGCCGTTGTGGAGGTACTCGGTGATGATTGAGGCGACGCCGACCTGATGGCCATGCAAGGCTTGGCCGGGGGCGATCCGATCCAACTGGTGAGAAATGAGGTGTTCGGCCCCCGAGGCCGGACGCGAGGACCCCGCGATCGACATCGCCACACCCGACGAGACTAGCGCCTTGACGACGATCCACGCGGACTCTTCGAGATTGGGTTTGATCGAGTCGGCGTTGTCGACCAGCATCTCGGCGGTCATCTCCGAGAGCGCCCCGGCGTACTCGGAGTACTCGACGTTCTTGAGGCGGTTGGCCAGCCGCCAGTCCTGGACGGCGGTGTAGTTGGAGATGATATCGGCACAGCCTGCGGTCGTCAGCTCCCACGGGGCCTTGGCCATGATCTCGGTGTCGGCGATCACCGCCAGCGGCGGATCGGCCGCGACGCTGTGGCGGGTGTCGCCCTCGGGGATCGACGACCGACCGGAGACGATGCCGTCGTGGCTGGCGGCGGTCGGCAAGGAAACGAGTCCACAGTTGATCTCGTCGGCGGCCATCTTGGCGATGTCAATCGGTTTGCCGCCGCCGAGACCGATGAGGTAGTCGGCGGCCTCGGCCTGTGCGGTCTCGATGACCCGTTCGATCGACTCGAAACTCGCCTCCTCGACGATGATCGTCGCCGATTCGGGGACCTGGGCGCGAACCCGGTCGCCCGCCAGCTCGTTGGGGGTCGGACTCGTGATGATTAGTGGCTCACCAGTAAGATGGAGGTCTGCGATCGTCTCCCCGAGCTCGTCGACCACGCCGTGGCCGACGACGACGTTGCGGGGAAGTTTGATCCACGTCGATTTGTCAAACATGGTCGCCCCAACGGGGGCCGCCCGTGAAACTGTTTGTGTCTCCGCCGCCCGCGAGCCGTCGTAGTCGGTGACTACTGCGCCGACTGTCCGGGTTAGGCTGTCTCTTCGACCACCGGTTCGACCCGGATCGAGCGGGCGACCGATTCGGGGAGGCTCTGCTCGTGGCCGTCGGGTGTTCGGACGGTAATCATCCCGAAGGGGGCGATATCGTCGACGACGAGTTCAGTGCCCGGCGTAATGCCAGCGTCTTCGAGATAGGCGAGTTCCTCATCGTTGCGGTCGCTGACGCGCGCGACGACGACGTGGTCGTCCTCGGCGAACTCGCTGAGTCGGACCGACTCGTCCTCGCCGAGCGGTTCGAGATCAGCATCCGGGATCGGATCGCCGTGGGGGTCCACAGTCGGATAGTCGAGTGCTTCGGCGACCCGGCGCTCGAACTCCTCGGAAATGTGGTGTTCGAGCCGGTCGGCCTCCTCGTGGACCTCGCTCCAGGAGTAGTCGAGCTGTTCGGTCAGATACGTCTCCAGGAGTCGGTGGTGACGGATCACTTCGAGGGCGACGGTTTCGCCCTCGGTCGTCAGCTCGACGCCCTTGTACTTCTCGCGGTCGACCAATGCGTGGTCTTCGAGTTTGCCGACCATGCTGGTGACCGTCGGCGGTGTCTTGTCCAGATACTCCGCGATCGCCGACGTCGAGACGGGCGGATCACCCTCGGCCTGAAGCACGTAGATCGCCTTCAGGTAGTCCTCCATCACGTCGCTGAACATATCCACAGTATCGGTGTCGGCGGCAAATAGCTACCGGGTCGGCCGACTCAGACACCCTTACCCATCAGATGGCTCCGCAACACGTCCGGCGTTTTGACCGCCGATTCGGTGTTGAGCAGGACGACGGTTTCGTCGCCCGAGAACTGATCGGCTTCCTGCCAGTTCCACGCGCCCGCGGCGGCCGCTCCGCCCGCTGCACCCATCTCGATGACCTCGTTTTGGGCGATCGCCGTCGCAGATTCGAGGCTGTCGCTGTCGTCGACCGTCACCGCCGCGCCGTTGAGTCGGCGGAGCGCGTCGACTGCTTCGGCTCCACCCGCCGGATCGGTCACCTCCAGTTCCCCGATGATCGTATCGGGATGGGCCCACGGCTCGGGCTCGTCGAGCCCACGATCGAAGGCCGCGGCGATCGGCCCACAGCTGGTCGGCTGGACCGCGACGATGGTCGGGGTCTCATCGGTCGCCCCGATCTCGGTCAGCTCTTCGAATCCCTTGACGATCCCGGCGACGAGTTCGCCCGTGCTCGTTGGGACGAACACCACGTCGGGCAACTCACCGAGATCGGCGTACAGCTCGAAGGCGACCGTCTTGGCACCTTCGTGCCGATAGGGCGTCGTGAACTCCTGGAGCGAGTAGTAGTCGGTGGCTAACTGGTCGTCGACCGCTTCGGCGGCGTCGGCGTACCGGCCGCCGACCACCCGCATCTGGCCGCCGTGGACGTTGATCATCGCTTTGTTCGAAAAGGCCGCCCGCGAGGGGACGAAGGCGTACGAGCGGAGGCCGAGCCGACCGACGTAGGCCGCCGCTGATTGCCCGCTGTTGCCGGTCGAAGCGAGCGCGAGCGGTTCGAGCGAGTCGGGATTATCCTGTCCCGACAGCGCGGTCACTGCGAGACTCATCCCGCGATCGTAGACCGTGCCGGTCGGATTCCGGCCTTCGTCTTTGATGTAGACCTCGCTGACGCCGAGTTCGTCGACCAATCGGTCGGCCGCAACGAGCGGTGTCGACCCTTCGGCAGCCGTGACCGCACTATTGCGCTGAAACGGCAGCAGCGCGTCGAACCGCCACTGTCCGGTAGTCGTTCCCCGATCGAAGAGGTCGGCCGGTGTGACCGAATCGTACTTGAAGGTCGGCTCCAGCGGCCCCTCACAGTCCGGACACCCCTGGTCGACATCGAACGTGAAATTCGACCCACAATCGGTGCAGACGAGTCCCGAAAACGCCGGAGTCAGCTCCATAGGCTTGGTTACCACGGAACTAACTAAGCCCTTCCCGTCTCCAGCGTGGCGGGGTGTCGATCGAACGCCCGAATTACCAATAGCAATAATATAATACCAACAATTATATAGTATCTTTAGATGGTGAGCGTATGGACTCTTCGCCGACGCGCCGGCGAACGCTACAGCTCGGTGGCACGGCACTCGTCGCTGGGCTTGCTGGCTGTCTTGGTGACGACTCCCCGGAGGGGACGTTAGATTTCGATGGCCTCAACCGCGTCGATGAGGCAGCACTACCGGACAAACAGAACTATCGGACCGACGAACGGCCCTTCCCGACGTATCGCCGGTACGACGCCGACGATGCGGATATGGTGTTGATCCTCCTCCATACGGCCGCCTTCGACAGTCGGATCCTCCAGCCGTTGGCAACCGCAATTTCGGAGGCTGGGGTCGCACACGTCGTCACACCGGATCTGCGGGGTCACGGACCGAACCCGAACACGCGCGGCGATGTCAAATATATCGGACAGTACGAGGACGACCTCAGACAGTTGGTCGACAGCGTCGGCCTGATGTACCCCGATGCGAACGTCGTTATTGGTGGTCATGGGACCGGCGGCGGCACGGTGGTTCGCTTCGCTGCCCCATCTACGGGGTCGCTCGCCGATGGCTACCTGCTTTTGGCTCCGTATCTCGGCCCCGACGCACCGACGACACGGCAGGGTCTCGGCGGCTGGGCGAACTTCTACGGCGACCGGATCGTCATGCTCCGGGTGCTCACCGGGTTCGGACTCGATAACTACAGCGGGATGACGACAGTCGAGTTCGATATCCCCGCATCGGTTCGTGACGACAGTACGACGCTCGAACACACTTACCGACTCATGGCGTCGTACACGCCTGATGAGGGGGCTGTCAGTGAGATGGTCGACGTTCCTACGCTGACGGTCGCTGGCACCGACGACGAGACAGCCGACGCCGGGGCCTACGAACCACTGTTTGCCGACCGAGAGGCTGCCAGCGTCGAGGTTCTCGACGGTGTCTCACATCTCGATACTGTCCTCGGAGACGGAGCCGTCGACCCCATCGTCGACTGGCTCCGAATCCTCCGGAAGTCGTTGTGATCGGATAGTAGCAGTTTCTTTGTATCGGCCGCCCGAATCAGCGGGTATGAGTCGTTCTGTTGTCGTCGTTGGTGGCGGGCTGGCCGGACTCGTCGCCGCACGACACCTCGCCGAGGAGGGTGTGGACGTGACGGTGTACGAACAGCGCGAGACGGTGGGTGGCCGTGTGCGATCACGCCAGCGCAAGGGCTGTACCCTCGACTACGGGTTTCAGGTCCTGTTTACCGCGTACCCGGCGGTCCAACGGGAACTGGATCTCGACGCGCTCGATCTCCGGCCGTTCAAGCCGGGGGCGGTGATCGCCCGCCCCGGCCAGCGGTCTGTGCTTTCGGATCCTCTGGGCGACCCCAAAGCCACCGTCGAGAGTCTGACCAACAGTGAGGTGTCGTTCACCGACAAGCTCCGAACCCTCGCACTCCGACAAGACCTCTCAGGGCGGGACTACGAGTCGCTCCTGGAGCGTCCCGACGCCTCGATCCGGGCGTGGCTCCGGGAGTGGGGATTTTCCGAGCGCTATCTCTCAAACTTCATCGCCCCCTTCTACGGCGGGATTACCCTCGACCGCTCACTGGGGACCTCGAAGCGGGTCTTCGAGTACACGTTTAAGGCACTCAGCGATGGCCAGAGCGCACTCCCCGCCGGCGGTATGGGCGAGATCACCCGCCAACTAGCCGCCCGCGCCGCCGAGGCGGGCGCAACCATCGAAACCGGTGAGGCGGTGACCGAACTCAAACCGAAGCGTCGACACGCCGTCGTCGTCACCGACGAGGATCGACGCGCGGTCGACGCGGTCGTCGTTGCCACCCCGCCGCAGGTCGCCGCCCGGCTCACCGGAAACGACGAGATCCCGACCGAGGGCGTCGGCTGTGTCACCCAGTACTACCGACTCCCCGGCGGCCCGCCGCTCGACACTGGCAAGCGACTCCTCCTCAACGCTGGCGGGACCAAACCGAACACTGTCGTCCCGATCTCGGAGGTCGCCCCCGAGTACGCCAGCGGCGACGATCTGCTTTTGAATGCGACTTTCCTCGACGAGGACCTCTTTGACACATCGAGCGACGAGCTGGTCGACCACACACGCGAGGCGCTCGAGTCGTGGTATCCCGAACGGAGATTTGAGGACCTCGAACTGCTCGAAACCGACCGGATTCCGTTCGCTCAGTTCGCCCAGCCGCCGGGCGTCCACGACTCGCTGCCGGACGTTCGGGACGGTGGTCGACGGACCTACCTCGCGGGCGAGTACACCGAGTGGTCGTCGATCCAGGGCGCAATGAAAAGCGGCCGCAAGGCCGCCGAAGCGGTGGTAGAAGACTTTTAATCCAGATTAGGGGGTAATTACGGCCCGGCCTTCGATCTCGCCGTGTTCCAATTTTTCGGCGACCTCGTTGATCTCGCCGAGGTCGTATCGGGTGGTGTGCAGATCGACGGCTTCCCGTTCGACCAGCGCGACCAGCTCCTGGAGTTCGGCGTAGCGGCCGACGATGTTGCCGACGAAGGAGAACTCGCCGTTGACCAGCGCCTGTGCGGGTTCGTGGATGTGGCCGCCGTAGCCGATGATGTGGTGGTCGCCGCCGGCCGCACAGATGTCGGGTGCCAGCGCCGTCGTCTCGTCGGCCCCGACGAAATCGAGTACTTGGGCTGCGCCGGTCCCGTCGGTGATGTCGCCAATGGCGTCAGCGACATCCTCGTTCTCGGGGTCGACAGTGTAGTGTGCGCCCAACTCGTCGGCGAGGTCACGGGCGGCCTGTTTGACATCTACCGCGACGATGTCCGCGGCGCTCATCGATTCGAGACACTGCAGGCCGATGTGGCCGAGGCCGCCGATCCCGATGACGACCGCGGCGTCGCCGGGGTTGAGCCCGCCGACGGCCTTTTTTGCGGCGTGGTAGGCGGTGATACCCGCGTCGGCGTGGGGCGCGATGTCGGCCGGGTCGACGCCGTCGGGCAGCGGGATGACCGACCGCTCGCTCGTGTGGAGTTCGTCGGCGAACCCCCCGTCGGTGGTGAGGCCGTTGAACGCGTCGTTCTCACAGTACATCGTCTCGCCCTGCCGACAGGGCCGGCAGGTGCCACAGGTCTGGACCGGATGGCAGATTACCTGGTCGCCCTCCGAGACCAACTGGACCTCCTCGCCGACCTCGACGACTGTTCCGGCGTTCTCGTGGCCCAGTGTCATCGGGAGCGGCTGGGGGACGTACTGCTCCCACATTCCCTCGATGATATGGTTGTCAGTCTGACACCACCCGGCTCCTTCTACCGCGACGATAACGTCGTCGCTGTGTTCTACCTGCGGCTTGTCGACTTCGTCAATTGAGAGCCCGTTCGACATGTCATCCGTATACTCGTGAAGTCTAGCTGCGTCCATAGTCCATACTACCATTCACCACAAACTGCATTATAGTTAATTAAAAATCTGGCGAACGGAATTATGAATGTGGGCTAGATTTTCGGCAGATATTGCCAAACTGATCTCAGAGCAGTCGGCGGAACTCCCCGAGCGGCGGGAACTGGAGTGTTTGCTCCGCGTCGGCATCCCAGACGATCGGCTGGAGCGCCTCGACTGACAACACGAGCGGCGACTGCAGGGCGTCTCCGCGTAGGCTGTTGAGTTCGACACCGCCGGCGAGCCGGGTAAACGCCGGGAGGACCACCAGTTCGCGTTCGCGGTAGCCCGTCGGGTCGACACAGAGACAGGGTCGTTTGACGCCCTCGATAGTGATCGCCGGATGGTCGTGGCCGATCAGATACCGCTCGCCCCGCAGGTCGGGCTCCTCGTGGCCGTGACAGACCACCGTGCCATCGTCGAGTTTGACCGCCGAGTCGACGCTCGTGGGCCACACCGTCTCCAACTGCTGGTCGTGGTTGCCCTTGATGGCGACCACGTCGAGGCCGTCGTCGACACACGCGGTATACAGCGCCTCGAAAGTCTCTTCGACGCCAGTGGGGACGGTCGAAAAGCTATGGAGCAGATCCCCCGCAAACACGACTGTCGTCGGGTCGAACAGCGAGCGGAGCCGCGACAGCCGATCAAGCAGGTCACTCCGCTCGCCCAGTGGGGCCGTAACGTTCGAGACCGCCTCGCGGCCGAGGTGGAGATCTGCCAGCACCAACGTCTCGGTCGCGGGAAGATAGACTGCCCGATCACGAAAGGCCAACTCGTCCACACCGACCGGTCGGGAGGCAGTGACTAAAACGCCACTGTCGGCGTGTGCCCGCGGGGCTTTTAACGCCCCCGAACGGACAGGCAGGTATGAGCGATGCGCTGGCCGACAAGCGAACGGCCACCCGGTTTCGTGTGCTGGTCGAGATCGCAGACCGCCAGCCCGCGGTGAGCCAAGGCGAGATCGCCGACGCGGTCGGCGTCACCAGTCAGGCGGTCAGTGAGTACATCCGCGACTTGGTTGACGACGATCTCGTCACCAAGGAGGGTCGATCACGCTACTCCGTGACGAAGGAGGGCGTCGACTGGCTGTTCCAGGAGGCCAAATCCCTCCAGCGGTTCGCCGAACACGTCACCGGCGACGTGCTCGGGACGGTCCAGGAGGACACTGCCATCGCAACCGACACCATCGAGGCGGGCCAAGCGGTCACCATCTCGGTCCAGGATGGACTGCTCCACGCGACGCCGGGGGAATCCGGCCCCGCGACCGGCGTAGCAACGACCGACGCCGCCGAGGGCACCGATGTGAGTGTGACATCCTTCGAGGGCGTCATCGATATGACTGCCGGGACGGTCACCGTCATCCAGATCCCGCCAGCCCGGGAGGGCGGCAGTCGCGCCATCGACACCGACCAGTTAGCTGATAGCTGTGCAACCGCTGATCTCGTTGTCGCCTCGGGCGTCGAGGCCGTCGTCTCGCTTCGGCAGGCCGACCGCGAACCGGCAGTGACAGTCGCGGCTGGCGAGGTCGCTGCCGCGGCCGCAGCTGTCGGCCAAAGTGTCGTCGTCGTCGCCTCGACTGATACCATGGGCCGGGTAACCGACGCGCTCCGCGATGGCAACGTCTCCTACGAAGTGACGAACCCGGTAGCCTGAGGCTACCGAGCGAAAACACGGGGTACTACTGCTCAATAGACGCTAACGTCGTCGAACCGGCCCTCGTAGACGAGGTTCCGGGGGTGGGTTGGTTCGTCACCCGACAGCAGCAGTCGGTCGACTTTCTTCCAACTGTTTTCGTAGATCAGATGGCTGAACTCGGCGAGTCCGCGGACCCGATGGCCAACGCCTGGTCGATGCTGGACACGCTGGGGGGCTGCCGTTTTGAGCGCCTCGACAAGTGCCGCTTCGCTGTCGATATCGGTCTCGAACAGTGTCCATGCCTCGCCGACCGTCGACGGCAGATGGGCATACGAGGAGCCGAAGCCGGGGAGGTCGAGGTCGGCCGCGATGCGTTGGCCGCGGCGTCGCTGGTGGGGAAGTAGTTTGGCATTGTAGGTTTCGATGCAGTCGAGGCGGGCCGCGTGAGCGCGGATTTCCGCCCACGTGAGGCTGACGTTCATAAACGAGGGGTGGGGCACCGCCACGGCTGCGTCCTGTCTCTCACATTCGGCCATCGCGGCCTCGAATGTGATGAAGTCCGCGACCGGCTCGGACAGGCCGATCGCAAGGAGGTGCCGACGGTTGTTCCAGTCGCCGGTGAATATCTCGCGGGCCGGGACGACCAACAGCTCCTCGTCACTGTAGTGGGCCGCCGTCTGCTTGATCTCCGGGAGCCGGGTGAAGTGAGGTGCGTAGACCAGCACGTCGATACCGCGGCGTTTCGCCCGCGCGACGACCTCGTCGCTGAGGATCTTCACGTGCATGTCGACGCGCGTCTGCTCGGAGCCGGTCACACTGACAGGTAGCGACTCCTTACATTAGTGGATGCCGTTTCCAACCGCGCTGGACGCAGTAGGGCTTGACTACAGTGGGTGTCTGACGCACGAAAACCGTTATAGGCCCCGCGGGCAACTCCCCACATATGTCCGGCTGGCGCTGTGGAATCGGCGACTGTGAACAGGGGTTCGAGGACGTCGAGTCGCTGATTATCCATCAGACGACCGAACACGACAAACACGAGTGTCAGGTCTGTGGGACACTCATTCCGGACGGCTACTTCGCGATCCGGCACGTCTTCGACGAACACACCCGCGCGCAGTACGTCCGGGCCTACGACGCCGACTCGGCGGCCGTCCGCCGCCGCGAGGAGATCCAGGCCGAGGTCGAGAACACGGCTGATCTTAACGCCGTCGTCGACCAGCTCGATAGCTCCCCGCGACAGGTCGAGTAACAGACACCAGCCGACTCGCTTCGATTGTCTTCGTTAGCGGGTTGAGAATTAAGGTCGATAATTAAATACGATAGCCGACAGTCCGTTCGGCTCCGGTCGTCACTTCCTGTACAAATAGTATCGATTGCAGACCAATGAGCTACCGCTCCTTGCTGTCTGCTCGCGGGCAAATCCCGCTCGCACGGCTCGAGGAGCTACCGCTCCTCGCTGTCCAGGACGCGGATCTGGTCGCCACGGACCGTCACCGGGATTGGGACGGTCGCCTCGTAGAGTTCGACGGTCACCTGATCTTTGCCCTCATCGATCCGCTGGACGCGGGCCTTCTCACCCTGGAAGGGGCCAGCGATGAGTTCGACGATGTCGCCCTCGGCGATCCCCTCGACGTCTGGGGTCGGCGAGAGGAAGTGTTCGACCTCGGCGATCCCCGAATCACCGGGGACGATCGAGCGGGCATGCGGGATCTCGTCGAGCAGTCGTTCGAGGACGGCCGTGCCGTCGGCTTCGACCATCACGTAGCTCGTTAGCGAGTCCGGCGAGAGGACGGCGTGGACCTCGTCTTCCTCCTTAGTGGCGATCATGTCGGCGACGGTGCGTTCCTGTCGGGCGGTGGTTTTGACGGCGAAAATACCCATCAGACACCACCGGGAAGGAAACTCATGATCGCGAAGATGACGAACCCGATAATCCCGATCAGGATAATCCCGGCACCGGCGATCTTCGAGACCTGCGAGAACTCGTTCCACGAGGGCGTACTCGCCAGTTTTAGTACGCGAATGTAGCTGTTGAGATCGTACGGAACGTTCATGGTAGCCGGTCGTTAGGTGTCGGGCTTTTTCTATCTATTGGTACTGCGCGCCCGAACGTCACTCTCGACCAGCAGTTCGCTCAAAAAAGCCTCCCGGGACCGAACCCTCGACCGTCCGATTACTCGACGTAGTCGATATCGTCGGCCTCCTCGACCGACTCCGAGGCGGCGGCTGCCTGCGTGTCCTGTGAGCGGGCCTTGACAGTCTCGCTGCTCCCATAGATCTGCGGGGAGTCGACGCCGGTAACGACGATCATCGTCCGCATACTGCCTTCGAGTTCCTCGTCGATCGAGGTCCCCCAGATGATTCGGGCGTCGGGGTCAATCCGGTCGTAGATCTCTTCGACGACTCCTTCAGCCTCCTCAATGGACATATCGTTGCCACCGGTGACGTTGACCAGTGCAGAGTTCGCACCGGAGATGTCGACGTCAAGCAGTGGCGAGCGAAGCGCACTTTTGACCGAGTCTTGGGCTTTGGACTCCGAATCCGATTCTCCAAGACCGATCATGGCGACTCCGCCTTTCTCCATGACCGTCCGCACGTCAGCGAAGTCGAGGTTGACAAGTCCGGGCTTTGTTATGAGCTCGGTAATCCCCTTGACCGAGCGCATTAGCACCTCGTCGCTGACCTGGAAGGCCTGGCGGACCGGCATCTTGCCGACCGCATCCAGGAGTCGGTCGTTGGGAACGACGATTACCGTGTCACTAACGTCCCGAAGCCGTTCGAGTCCGGCCTCGGCGTTGGTGCGTCGGACCTCTCCCTCGGCGGTGAAGGGCGTGGTGACGATCGAAATCGTGAGTGCGCCCGAATCGCGGGCGGCTTTGGCGACAACCGGGGCCGAACCCGTACCCGTACCACCGCCGAGTCCGGCGGTGACAAAGACCATATCCGAGCCTTCGATGGCGTCGTAGATCTCCTCTTGGCTTTCGAGAGCGGCCTCCTCGCCGACCTGTGGGAGCGAGCCAGCACCCCGTCCCTGGGTTTTCTGTTGGCCCATCAGGATCTTGGTGTCGGCCTCGATGTTCACGAGATGCTGTACGTCAGTGTTGGCGGCGACCAGTTTGGCACCGTGAATCCCCTCTTCGTGCATCCGGTTGACGGTGTTGCCGCCACCACCACCACAGCCGACGACCGTGATATCGGTCTGAAGATCCTGAAGGACGTCCTTCAGTTCGTCGTCGGTCATAGTCCCCGACTGTGGTGCGCCGCTGGAGGGGCTGCTCCCGGTGAGTTCCTCGGATGCCTCGCCCTCGCCATCCTCGGCCTCGTCGATCGCGTCCTCAACGATAGAGTCCATCAGTATAACCGTGCCTTGCGGACCAAGCGTATTTATCTTTCCCCATTTGTCAGACAGTCGTCGGACTCTATCTGTCGTCTTCTCGGATTTCCGGCTGCGAGAGATCGAATCGGTCGACCTGCTGGCTCTCGACGACATGGGGTTCGACCGTCTTCCCGTTGACAGTCACGGCCTCGCCTGCGGCGAGTTTCCCGAACTTCGGGCCCTCCGGAACCCCGAGGGTGGCGGCCTTTCCTGGATCGAAGCTCGTCTGTCGGGCGACGACCTCGTCGTCGGTTCGCTCGGCGGTCTGATATTTCGAGTCGAGCAGGCCCACGAGCCGGTCGACGAGCCGGTCGAAGTCGCTGCCGGTTGCGACGGCGGCTCGTCCAGCCGGGAGTGTGCCCCCCTCGACAGTCTCGAAGGCGACCGTGTTCTCGGCGACAGCCTCGAAGACGGCGTCGGTGTCGACGCCGTTTGCGGCCCCGATCAGTTCGTCGGGCAGGTCGACCCTGAGCCAGTCGCGGTCGGCTCCGATCGGTACGTCGCCGAATCGAAGGCCCTCTTCGACCGTCGACAGCTCGGTTTCAAGCGCTGAGACGACCGGTAGGGGTCGACTACCGACCGTCTGGAGCCATGTCTCGGAGACGACACGGTAGCCGAGATCGTCGATCACTGCTTCGAGGGCCGGTTTCTCCCCGTCGACGACTGCCAGTTCGGCCCGGCTGGCTTTGAAAACGGCATCGATCACCTCGCGGTTGGCTTTGGGGTCGCCCATCGCATCCAACTGCCAGTCCGAACCGATATGGCCGACAGCCCACTCGCTGTCGGCGACGATCCGGGTACAGCGTGGGGTGTAGTGGCCGCCGCCGAAGCCGACGATCTGTCTGGGTGGGCCGTCGTCGACCGGTCGGTGGTCGGCTGCTGCGTCCTGGATGTCGAGTACCGCATCGGCGACTGCCTGCGCTCCGTTGGGGTCATCCCACTGGACCTCGCTACTTCCGAGTTCGACGAAAAGCGAGGGGACCTCGGGGTCGGTCGGTCCGTGGTGGGTGCACTCGATGCAGACATCGTAGCCTTCGGGTGCGTGGCGGTCGAGGGCCGCGACGACAGCTTTCTGTACACTCGGTGCGGCGCGGGCGAACGATCTCGGTTGGCCGCCGTAGTCGGCGGGCCCGAAGTTTCCCGTGAAGTGTGCCGTTAATAGCTCACCCGTCTCGCCGGCGTGTTTGGAGACGAACACCAGGAAATCGAGCGCCTCGGGGTCGGTGAAGGCGTCTTCAGGCGAGTCGAGTTCGACGTGGATCGTCTCGAAACTCCTGAGTTCAAACCCCTCGCGCCGATAGTACTCGCCGCCGCCATCGGCATCGGGTCGGGATTCGTCGACGTGCGTCGTCCAGCCGTCGCGGTCGAGCAGCTGTTCGTCGATATGTGTCGAGGCGTGGTCGGCCCGGCTGACGACGATCCCTATCACAGCTCCTCCTCGGTGGTCGGCCCGCAAAACCGCATCGGCTTGCGACGGCGTCGACTCCGGATATTTAAGAACAAACCGGCTAACAAAGACGTATGGACGTATATGGACTGGTCGGCAACCCGGTCGGCCACTCGGTGTCGCCGCCGATGCATGAGGCGGCCTACGAGGAACTCGGGATGGACGCCTCCTATGTCGCCTTCGAGCCGCCGGTCGAGGAGATCAGACAGGCCATTGGCGGCGCACAGACGCTGGGAATCGCCGGGCTCAACGTCACGATCCCGTTCAAACAGGACGTGTTGGAGCTGGTCGAGCCGGGCGAACTCGCCGAACGGATCGGCGCGGTCAACACGATCGAGTTCCGGACTGAGGGAGCGCCACGCGGCTACAATACGGATGCCGCGGGCGTCACGCGGGCTTTCGAGCACCACGACGTCGACCTCGACGGTCGAAAAGCCGTCGTCGTCGGCGCGGGCGGGGCTGGCCGGGCGGCCGCCTTCGCGCTGTCGGATGCCGGAGCAGAGGTCCACATCGCCAACCGAACCGTCGACCGGGCGATCGATCTCGCCTCGGACGTCTCCGACGGTACCGGTGGGAGCCTCGATACGCTTGACTCACAGATCGGCGACGCATCCGTCCTCGTAAACGCCACGAGCGTCGGGATGGAATCCGACGAGACGCCCGTCCCTGCAGACTATCTCCACAGCGATCTCACGGTCCTCGATGCCGTGTATGCCCCCCTCGAAACACGCCTGCTCCGAGAGGCAAACGAGGCCGGAGCGACGACCATCGACGGCGCGTGGATGCTGCTGTTTCAGGGCGTCGAAGCCTTCGAGCAGTGGACCAACCGCGAGGCACCGGTCGACGTGATGAACCGTGCGCTACGCAACGCCCTCGACACCCCGGAGTAGTCACTGACTACCAGCGTCCTGACACGCATAGGTCGCTTATAACGTTTAAATACAGTCGTCATGTATCTACACGCAATGGCCCTGCTGAACAAATTGAAGTCGATTCTCGGTATTGGAGGCGGCCACGATGAAGAGGATCAGCGGACGGATACGTCCGTGACGGTCGAACGCGAGGCCAGCGAGCCCGCCTCGGAGGGCACCACAGCATCCTCAACCCCTGATGGCGAGCCGACCGACGCCGACGAGCCGGTCGCTGCTGGTATCGACGCGACGGCTTCGACCGGCTCGATGACCGAGTCGGCGGCCGACGAACCAGAGACCGCCGCCGAACCGAGCGAAGCCGCCGCCCCTCCATCCGACTCCGACGAAGAGGGAGTCGATCACGATGTCGAGGACGTAATCGACGAGGCCGAACCCTCGACCGACGCCGACGAGTCAGTCGCCGCTGGCACTGACGCGACAGCCTCGACCGAATCGTTGGTCGACGAGCAGACGGACCCAGACGAAGCCGCCGAACCCGGCGAAGCAACCGGGCCACCGACCGGCAGCATCGAGGACGCCGACGAGGCCGAATCGAAAGACGAGTCGGAGGAGTCAGTCGACGAAGCGGCAGAACCAACTGACGAGTCCGAGGAGTCAGTCGACGACCACGACGAGCCGGAATCGGAGCTCGACGAACCGGTCGAGACGATCAAAGGCATCGGCCCAGCCTACTCCGACCGCCTCGGCGACGCTGGGATCGAGTCGGTGTCGGCGCTCGCGGCAGCCGACGCCGAGGAACTCGGCGAGGCGATCGACGTCTCGCCGAAGATCGTCGCCGACTGGATCGACCGCGCCGAAAACCAGTAGGGCCGCGTTCCCGGCCGTTCAGGGGAACGCGAAACTGTTACCCGCAGGGGGCGACTCCCGTTTCGTATGTCAACGCCGACCGTCGTCACCGACCGGACCACCTTTCGGTCGGTGGCTACCGACGCGCCACCCGGTGGGCGCGTCCCAGTCGAGGTCCGAACTGACGTTGCGGACCCATTCGTTTCGTACCGCCGTGCTCGGGACAGTCCGGGCGGCGTCTTTTTGGAAACGACCGGCGGCCAGTCCGGCTGGGGGTATTTCGCGACGGAGCCGGTCGACCGACTCACTGTTTCGTCCTCGGCGGTCGTCGCCAACCGCGAGGCTACCGCTACGACGAACGCGATGGGCGACTACCAACGTGAGACCCCGTCGCTGGCGGCTCTCGATGGGCTGCTGTCGGGTGAGACACTGGTCCGTGGCTCCTGTTCGGTTCCCTACCCCTGTGGCGCGTTCGGTTGGCTCTCCTACGATATCGCCAGGGAACTAGAGACGCTACCCGGGGACGCGGTCGACGACCGTGGACTCCCCAGATTACAGGTCGGTGTCTTTGATCGCGTGGCCGCATGGGAAGACTCAGATGAAGGGCCAGTTACGCTCCACGTTACCTGCTGTCCGAAACTCCCCGATTCGGAGGGAGTCGACGAGTCCGAACTCGATTCGATCTACGACCGGGCAGTCGACCGAGCGACGGCGCTTGCGAACGCTGCCGTAGATGGTGATCCTGACGTGGGTGAGCCACCGGTCGAGTCGGCCTCCGCCGAGTTCGAAAGCGAGTGTGGTCGGGCGGCGTTTGCCGACCGTGTTCGGCACATAAAACAATACATCCGTGATGGCGATACCTTTCAGGCGAATCTCTCCCAGCGGTTGACCGCACCAGCAGCGGTCCACCCGGTCGAAGCCTACGACGCCCTCCGACGAGTCAACCCCGCACCATACTCCGGCCTCCTGGAGTTCTCGGGCCGCGGCGAAGATCGCTGGACGGGCGTCGATCTCGTCAGTGCGAGCCCGGAGCTCCTCTTAGAACGCGAGGGCGACAAACTACTCACCGAACCGATCGCTGGAACACGACCGCGTGGCGCTACTCCGGAGGGCGACGACGCATTCGAGGCGGACCTTTTGAGCAACGAAAAAGAACGGGCCGAACACGCGATGTTGGTCGACCTCGAACGTAACGACCTCGGCAAGGTCAGCGAGTTCGGCACCGTCGAACTCAGCGAGTACCGGCGGGTCGACCGCTACTCGGAGGTCATGCACCTCGTCTCAGTAATAAAGGGTCAGCTCCGCGAGGATCGCTCGCTGGCCGACGCCATCGCCGCGACGTTTCCCGGCGGAACGATCACCGGCGCGCCGAAACCCCGAACGATGGAGATCATCGACGAGTTGGAGCCGACCCAGCGCGGCCCCTACACCGGGAGCATGGGGATCTTCGGGTTCGACGGCCGGGCGACACTCAATATAATTATTCGGACCCTAACGCGGCACGACGACCGGTATCGGCTTCGAGTCGGCGCAGGGATCGTCCACGATTCTGAGCCCGACGCCGAGTACGACGAAACGATGGCGAAGGGCCGGGCCCTTATTATGGCGATCGACGAGGCATTGGACTCCGGCCGGATGACCATCGAGGAGGCTGCCGAATGACCGCCACCGAAGCCGAGCCACGGACCGACTGCGAGGGCGTCGTGGCCGGGAACACCGACGACGGCCCCCGGATTCTCGTGGTCGACAACTACGATTCGTTCGTCTACAACCTCGTCCAGTACGTCGGCGAATTTGCCGGTGAGGTCGCCGTTCGTCGCAACGATGCGGTCGACCTTGCGTCGATTCGGCGGCTCGACCCCGACGGGATCGTCCTCTCGCCGGGTCCAGGAACGCCCCAGTCAGCGGGGGTATCGATGGAGGTCTTCGAACTCGACCGGCCGATTTTCGGCGTCTGCCTCGGCCACCAGGCGATGTGTGCTGCGCTGGGTGCGCCCGTGGGCCACGCGCCGGATGTCGTCCACGGCAAGCCCTCGGAGATCGGCCACGACGGCGAGGGACTATTTAAAGGGCTCCCCGAGCGCCTTCGAGTCGGTCGGTATCACTCGCTGTGTGTCGACCGCGTCGACCTCCCCGACGAACTGGTCGAGACCGCCCACACGACCGACGAACGCGAGGTCGTCATGGGCGTTCGCCACCGCGAGAAACCTCATTTCGGCGTCCAGTTCCACCCCGAGAGTATCCTGACCGACGACGGAAAGCGGATGGTCGAAAACTTCGTCCAGCGGTGTGCGGAGGTCGACGATGTCTGAGGATCTTTTATACCACGTCGACGGCGATCTCGTGGCGACCGACGAGGCGACAGTGAACGTCCGTGATCGCGGCTTTTTATACGGCGATGCGGCCTTCGAGACGATGCGCGCCTACGGCGGCGACGTGTTCGAGTGGGAGGCCCATATGGACCGGCTCACTGAGACTTGCGAGGTGCTCGGGTTGGACTATGGGCTCAGTGATAGGGAGCTACGGGACCGCGTCGACGAGACGCTTGCGGCGAACGAGCTACGAGAAGCCTACATCCGCCTGTCGATCACTCGTGGCATCCAGCCGGGGAAACTAACTCCCGACGAGTCGGTCGACCCCACAGTTGTTGTCATCGTCAGCGAACTGCCCCGAGGCGGCCGCGGCAGCCAACCAGTCTGGGACGGGCCGGCGACCCTCCAGACGGTCAAAACCAAGCGCGTCCCCGACGCGTCGATCCCCGCCCGCGCGAAGACGCACAACTACCTCAACGGCATCCTTGCACGGCTCGAACTCCGTGTCACAGGGGCCGACGAGGCCATGATGGTCAATACCGAGGGCCACATCACCGAGGGGGCGACAAGTAACCTGTTTTTCGTCCGGGACAACGCGCTCCGAACGCCGAGTCTCGATGGCCCCGTCCTACCGGGGATCACCCGGCACATGGTGCTTGAACTGGCCCGCGACGAGGGGATTCCAGTCGAGGAAGGTCAGTACACGCCCGAGGAGATCCGGAGTGCCGACGAGGTGTTTCTGACGAATTCGACGTGGGAACTCAGGCCGGTCGAGACCGTTGACGGGCTCTCGGTCGGTGATGACGCCGATGAGGCCGACGGGACGGCCGCCGGACCGGTAACGACGCTGCTGTCGCGGCTGTTCGATGCTCGCGTCGAGTCGGCCTACTACGACTGACCAGTCGTCGACCGAAAGGCGGTTGATTTCCTGAATAATTATACAGTTGCGAAACACGTTTCGATGTATGGGTCTCCGTTCATCGGTCTGGCCACCGACCCAACGGCAGCGGGTCGGTGTTGCCGTGCTGATTGCGCTCTTCCTCATCTTCAATCCGCTGTACCTGCCGGTTCTCAATCTCGATCTGTCCGCTCACACGTACGCCGTGGAACCAGTCTCTATTGAAGACGGAACGATTGACATAGCTGGTGATTCGCTGTGGGACGGGACCGTCGACGGGATCGCCTGTTCAGGTGGGCGTCCTGCTGCGGCCTGCGCCGCCGAACGAGAACGTGTTCAAGAGGGTGATTTCGAGTTCAGCAGCACGTCGACGCCGGTTCAAATCGAGACGCAGTACGTGTCCCATCCGACAGATGGACAGGCAGCCTACTACCGCCGGACGCTTGACCATCCGACGCTCCCTCGGGCGGTGATCCTGGAACCGGCCGACCCCGAAACGGTCGTCAAATCGGTTGCGGTCTCGCCGGAAAAACTCTCGCTCCGTGGCCGACTTGCGCTGGCACTCGGCTGGATGCAGACCGACCAGCCACTCGCCGATGCAAACCGGATCGCCGACACCGATGACGGATACGTGATGCTCGTCGAGGCACGACGAACAAGCCTCAGCAGTGGGGATACCGTCGAATCAGGAATTTCCATGCTCACGTTTTTACTCGGCCTCGCCGTCCTCTGGCGGACGTACAACCGGCTTCCGGTTGAGTGGTAGCCAACAGCGACATCGTTCTCGCCGGTATTCGTGTTCGCCGGGATCAGTGTCGACGGCCTCCCACGGATCATCATTCCTCCACCAATTAGTCGCCCACTGACTAATCACCCAACTCCCACTAGCTACTTGCGCGCCGTCACCCTCTGTAAGGCTATGGTCGTCACGGTGCTGACCGCGGGGATCCTCGCCTCGCTGTTCGTCGGGTTCAACATTGGCGGCTCGTCGACCGGCATCGCGTGGGGTCCGGCGGTCGGCGCGGGCGTCGTTCGCAAGGTGACCGCCGCCGGGCTGATGGTCGGCTTCGTCTTTCTCGGTGGCTGGACGGTCGGCCGGAACGTCATCGAAACGCTCAGCGGCGACATCATCACCATCGAAATCTCGCTGCCCGCGGGCGTCGCCGTCCTGTTTTTCATCGGGGTCGGCATCCTGATCGCCAACGTCTTCGGCGTCCCGATCCCCACCTCGATGACCACCGTCAGCGCGATTGCCGGGCTCGGATTGGCCACCGACACGCTCAACTACGCGACGATGGGCGAGATCGTCTCGTGGTGGTTCGTCACCCCGGTCATCGGCTTCTGGATCGGGGCGGTCGTCGGCCGCTACGTCTATCCGGGGCTCGCTGACCGGATCGAGGTGAGTACGACTCCCGGCCCACTCGTGGCGCTCGGTCGACGCGGCCTCCGGCCGACAGTCTCACTCGGGCCGAACACGACCGGCCGCGAGCTGGTTAGCACGCTCGCCGTCCTCGCCATCGGCTGTTATATGTCCTTCAGCGCGGGGGCGAGCAACGTCCCGAACGCGGTCGCCCCGCTGGTCAGCAGCGGCGCACTCGATGCGAACCGCGCCATTCTACTGGCGACGGCTGCGATCGGATTTGGTGGGTTCACCATCGCCCGGCGAACGATGCAGTCAGTCGGCACTGAACTCAGCGATATCCCCCTGCTGGCGGCGTTGATCGTCATGCTCGTCGCCGCGACGATCACCACCTCTCTCTCGTCGATCGGCATCCCGATCAGCCTCGTGATGGGGATGGTGATGACCATCGTCGGCCTCGGCTGGGGGCGGGCGACGCGACCGATCACCGTCCGTGAAGCCGTCCGTGGTGAGGTCGACACCGAAATCGCAACTGGGGCGCTGACTGCCGCCGACGCGCCTGTGCGGAAAATCGGCCACCGCGAGGCCCAAGCGAGCCTCGACGCCGGGGAGCTGTTTCGCCCCCGAGCGATCGCCAAATACCTCTCGATGTGGATCGTCGGCCCGACGGTCGCGCTGGGCCTGTCGTACCTCTTTTTTACGCTCGTGCCGGTTGCGATGTAGCTGGCCGATAGTAGCCGTGGCCTGCTGTGGGAAAACACATCGTTAAAGGCTCACAGTCGACAGTCACCGACAATGAGTTCCGCGAGTCGGATCACATCGGTCGACGATGTGCCCGAGGAGACGACTTTTCTGTTCCGCGTGCAGCCGGTCGACGGCGACGACACGAAAGAGGCCATTCTGCTCCGCGACGCCGAGGGGGTCGTGAGCTGGCTCAACTACTGCCAACATTTCACCCATATCAAACTCGACAAGGGCTCGGGGGCGGAGATGCGAGACGGCGAAGTCATCTGTACCAACCACGGCGCGTACTTCGAGACCGACAGCGGCCGCTGCACGTTCGGACCGTGTGAGGGTGCCTTTTTAAATAAACTGGGGGTCGAGGTTGAGGATGGTGCGGTGTATCTGGTCGACGACGACTACGAGTTCGTGGGGGCCGGTGAGATCGAGACCGCGGACGACGATCTGGGCTCGAAATCGAACTACGAGTTTTAAAATCGGCCCCGAGTGGTTGTGGGGACCCCTCGTTTCGTCTGTTATCGGGTATCGAATGCGATATGATATACTACATTCGTGTGAACACACCCCTCATTTCGTCTGTTGTTACGAGTGGGAGGTGTGTAGCATCGTCGACAGAGGATGCATACTGGGTTCCGTTGTCGGTTGGTGATTTCACTGTTATCTCTGGGAAAGCATACGAAATAGGCGAAACGAGGGGTGTGGGACCGAGGGAATCACCACCCAGTCATTGTATATAAACCTCTAATTGACACTGACAATGCCTAGTTACAGTCTCAAAAAACGATTAGTCGATATAGCGGGTAGTAGATTTGAACTATGCCAACGTTGGTCGCTTCGCTCCCTCGTTGTCTACTTCAAATCTATTCCGAGCAATCTACACGGATTCACGTACGTTCGCCGAGCCAAGACTCGGCGATGTGGTGTAAGTCCGAAAAATATAGCGGGAAGTAGATTTGAACTACCGATCTCCGGGTTATGAGCCCGGCGGAATCTCCTGGCTATCCCATCCCGCTACCAAAGTCAATGCCACAGTTACGGTTAAGGGTTATGATTCAAGCGCCGTATGGCAGTTTTGACCGAGTCACAGCCTCCCACGACGCGTCGACGATCCCCGCGTTGATCCACCGTCACACTGTCGATACCCACCATCGAACGAGACTGCAAACAGTCTGTTCTATCGGGGTGATAGCAGCAATATTTCGGCCTATCTCCGACACGATCGACAGTCATTACTGGCATCGAGAGTGAGCCGAACCAGATGCCGACCGATCACTCGTGGTCGACGACTGCAGTTGACTGGCCAGTATCGGCCCACCCACCGCGTAACTGGCAGGCTGTCGTCGACCGAGTACTGCCAGCGAGTACGATCGTCGTCGGAGCTCTCGACTAATGCTACCCAAGCGGCTCCTCCCTGGACTGGTCCTGCTCTGTGCCGGGGCGATCCTCTCACGAACCATCGCCTCGGTCACTGGCGTCACGGAGCTACTGATCGCAATCGGGCTCGGGGCCGCCTTGGTAAACGGGCCCGGCGTGCCGGAGCGCTGTCGACCGGGGCTCGAAACCCACAGTTTCTGGCTAGCTGCCGGGATCGTGTTGATGGGTGCCTCGCTCTCCCTCGGGACGGTTCGTGAAGCCGGTGTCGTCGTGCTGGCCGTCATCGTACTTGTTACGGGGGTGACTATCGCTGTCGTCGAGGCGCTCTCACGGGGGGTCTTCGGGCTTGGCGAGAAACTCGGCTCGCTGCTCGCGGCGGGGGCTGGAATCTGTGGGGTATCGGCGGTCGTCGCGGTCGCCGGGACGATTCGAGCGCGAGAAGACCAGATCGCCTATGCGGCGGCCACCGTACTGCTGTTCGATGCGATCACGCTTGTCGTCTACCCGATTGCTGGTGGACTGCTCGGGCTCTCGGATATCGTCTTCGGCGTCTGGGCTGGAGTCAGTATGTTTTCGACGGGACCGGTCGTCGCCGTTGGCTTCGCCTACTCGGAGGCCGCCGGACAGTGGGCGACGCTGACCAAACTCTCCAGGAACGCGCTGATCGGTGTGGTCGTCCTCGCGTATGCGGCCTACTATACCCGGAGCGAAACCGAGGGTCGGCTCTCGGTGCGGACCCTCTGGGAAGAGTTTCCGAGGTTCGTCCTCGGCTTTCTCGCACTCGCCATTGTCGGGAGCCTCGGCGTATTTTCCTCGGCACATCGGGCTGCGATCGACACCGCCTACAACTGGCTGTTTCTACTTGCCTTCGTTGGTCTCGGGACCGAAATCCAACTTCACCAGCTCCGAAACACCGGCATTCGTCCCATCGTCGTCGTCTTCGTTTCGCTGGCTATCGGCAGCATGCTGTCGCTTGCCCTGTTGATGATGGTGTTCTGACCGGACAGCACTGCGGCTGGATAGAGGGATACTGATGCTCACAGAAATAGGCAATATTTGTTTTTTAAATCGTCGACTGATCGTCTCTACTGACGAGTAATCCGTCGACGACCGGTTAGAATCAGACCGAGAGTTTGCTACGGGCCTTGACTACATCGAGAGCGTCGGCGTCGATCGTATCGACCTCCAGCCAGTGGGGGACGTACTCGCGTTTCTCGTAGGTTTCGTGTTCGTCCTCGGTGCCGATCGTACACCACAGCTGGACTTCGTCGGGTCCGTGCCAGTCGCCTTGGCGCTGGATGCCGAAACAGACCTGTTCTTCCCCATCGTAGTTGATGATCGCACCCTTCCGGATGCCGGGGTCCCCGTTGACGATGAGCTGCTGCATGATACCTCGTTCGACTGGTCGGCGTTTAATGGCTTCGGAACGGGCGGCTGCAACGGGCCTGCGCCCGCCGGTCGTATGGCATCGTATCCCACGAAATCGGCCGCAGGCGACAGATCCGAACCAAACGGGTTTTAACGGCCCATACCAAACCACCGCCAAGGTAGATCTCACTATGGAAATGCCACGCCGAATGAATACGTACTGTCCGCACTGTGACTCCCATCAGGAACACGAAGTCGAAAAGGTCCGTACGGGCCGCTCGACAGGGATGAAGAAGGTCCAGGATCGCCAGCGACGTCGCGCCAAATCCACCATCGGGAACGCAGGCAAGTTCTCGAAGGTTCCCGGTGGCGACAAGCCGACCAAGAAGACCAACCTCACCTACCGGTGCAGTGACTGCGGTAAGGCCCACGTCCGCAAAGGATGGCGCGCTGGCCGACTCACCTTCCAGGAGTAACAATGGCAGGAACATACGTCCGCGTCAAATGTGGCGACTGCGAGAACGAACAGATCGTCTTCGGCAAGGCCGCGACGACCGTCAGCTGTGCGGTCTGCGGCACCACCCTCGCCGTGCCGACCGGTGGCATGGCCGAGATCGATCACGAAATCGTCGAGACTGTCGACGCTCGATAACCCCCTCGGACTGAAAGGAACTCCAACTCCAAATGAAATACAGTGGCTGGCCCGAACCGGGTGACCTCGTCGTCGGCAAAGTCGACGAAATCACCGACTTCGGCGTCTTCGTCGACCTCGAAGAGTACGAAAACAAACGCGGGCTCGCCCACATCAGCGAGGTCGCATCCGGCTGGATCAAAAACGTCCGCGACCACGTCCGCGTTGGACAGACGGTCGTTGCCAAAGTCCTTGATGTCAACGAGAGCTCCCAGCAGATCGATCTCTCGATCAAGGACGTCAACGAACACCAGCGCAAAGAGAAGATCCAGGAGTGGAAAAACGAGCAGAAGGCCGACAACTGGATGCTGCTGGCGCTCGGTGAGGACGTCGACGACGAGACTTACGGCGCGGTCGCAAACGGCCTCTTGGCCGAGTACGACTCGCTGTACGACGCCTTCGAGGAGGCGGCGATCCACGGCGACGAGGCCCTCGACGAGACCGACCTCGACGACGAAGAGATCGAGGCCATCGTCGAGACCGCCCGCGAGAACGTCTCGGTCCCGTACGTCAACGTCACCGGCTACGTCGACCTCGAATGTCCCTCGCCGGAGGGCGTCGACGCGGTCAAGGAGGCGCTGAAGGCTGCCGAGGGCAACGGCGAGATCCCCAAGGAGATCGAACTCTCGGTGTCGTATGTCGGCTCGCCAGAGTACCGGATCAAAGTTCGTGCGCCCGACTACAAGACGGCCGAAAAGGAACTCGAAGCCAGCGCCACCCGCGCCACAGAGGCCATCGAGTCCGTCGGCGGCGTCGGCGAGTACCACCGCGAGCGGCGCGAAGACGACGAGTAGCTGTGAAATCCGACATTCGGGTCTGTAGCGACTGGGAGGCCGAACACGACCGCCCCGTCTATAGTCTCGGTGAGACGTGTCCCGACTGTGGGGCGTCGACCGAAAACAGCGCGCCAGCGCCGTTCAGCCCTGAAGACCCCTACGGCGAGTACCGACGCTCTCTTAAGCGGCGCGTACGCCAGTAGGGGCATGGACGAGATCGATATCGAACACGTTACAGAGCGTTCTCTCTCCGATCCTGTTCTCATCGAAGGACTGCCGGGCGTCGGCCATATCGGCAAACTCGTCGCCGAACACCTCGTCGAGGAGTTCGACAGTGAGCTTGTTCGCCGCGTCTACGCCGACGAGTTCCCGCCACAGGTGACCGTCGACGACGAGGGTGTGACCGACCTTACCGCTGCGGAGTTTCACGGGATCGAGACGCCGGGCGATGCCTCGGACCTCCTCGTACTGACCGGTGATCATCAGGCCTCGACGAACGCCGGCCACTACAAGCTCACCTCGGCGTTCCTCGATATCGCTGAGGAGTTCGGCGTCGACCACGCCTACGCGCTCGGCGGCGTCCCGACCGGCGAACTCGTCGAAGAGTACACCGTCCTCGGTGCGGTGACCGACGCTGACCTCAAGGACCTCCTCGAAGACGCAGACGTCGAGTTCCGCGGCGACGAACCGGCCGGTGGGATCGTCGGCGTGAGTGGCCTCCTCCTCGGACTGGGTGAGCGTCGCGGGCTGGACGCCACCTGCCTGATGGGCGAGACCAGCGGCTATCTCGTCGACCCCAAAAGCGCCCAAGCGGTGCTCGAAGTCCTTCAGGAGGTCATCGGCTTCGAGGTCGACTTCAGTTCGCTGGAGGATCGCGCCGAGGAGATGGAGGAGGTCGTCGGCAAGATCCAGGAGATGCAGTCCCAGCAACAACAGCAGGTCATGCCCGACGACGAACTCCGGTATATCGGCTAAAACGCGCTGGTAGTTGGCTCCTACGCCGCTGTTATCTGCAGGCTACTACCGTCGGATCCATCGGCAGAACTCCTGACCAGTCGGACGTGTTTTCAGGGGAGTCGACCGGTGAGTAGGGGTGAGCCAAGGTTTTACCACACTCAGCACAACGGGTCGGTATGACCACTGTCCGCATTGCGGGAGTCGGGCTAACGCCGTTCGGTGCCCACGCTGACCGCGCTGGACGTGAGCTGTTCGCGTCGGCTTCGCTGGCGGCCTTCCAGGACGCTGGCGTCGAGCGAAGCGATGTCGACCAGCTCAACTACGGCAACTTCATGGGCGCACTCGCCGAGCATCAGGGCCACCAAGCGCCGCTGATGGCTGAGGCCGCCGGGCTCTCGTGTCCGGCTACGCGTTACGAGGAAGCCTGCGCCTCGGCGGGCGTCGCCGTCCGGGAAGCGGTCCGATCGATCCGCTCCGGGGAGGCCGATGTCGTACTCGCCGGTGGGATGGAGCGGATGACAACCCTCGACACCGGCCAGGCTACAGCCGCGCTGGCGATTGCAGCCGATGAACTGTACGAGGTGCGGGCTGGGGTCACCTTCCCCAGCGCGTATGCCCTGATGGCGCGGGCCTACTTCGAGCGCTTCGGCGGCGAACGCGAAGATCTGGCCCACATCGCGGTCAAAAACCACGCCAACGCCGTCGACAACGAGTACGCCCAGTATCAAAACGAGATCACCGTCGAGCAGGCCCTCGATAGCCCGCCGGTCGCCACCCCGCTCCACCTCTACGATGCCTGTCCGATCACCGACGGTGCGAGCGCAGTGCTGCTCGTCTCGGAAGCGTACGCTGACGACCACGGCATCGAGGCTCCCGTTTCGATCACCGGCACGGGACAGGGTGGCGACAACCTCGCCCTCCAGGACCGCGAGCAGATGGCCCAGACCCCGGCCACCGAAACCGCCGCGGCGGAGGCCTACACCGACGCCGGAATCACGGCCGCGGACGTCGATTTCGCGGAGGTCCATGACTGCTTTACGATCGCCGAAGTCCTCGCAATCGAAGGACTTGGCCTCTTCGAACCCGGCGAGGGTATCTCGGCGGCCCGCGAGGGGGCGACGACCGCTGACGGCGAGACGCCGATCAATCTCTCGGGGGGGTTAAAAGCCAAAGGTCATCCGGTCGGCGCGACCGGCGGGAGTCAGATCGCCGAAATTACCCGACTGTTGCAGGGCGATCATCCCAACAGCGACGCCGTCGACGACGCCACCGTTGGTGTCGCCCACAACGCGGGTGGTACTGTCGCCAGTGCAGTTGTCCATGTCCTGGAGGCCGACCAATGAGTGACCACACACTCGACGACGATGCAGCGACCTACGACGAGTGGCTCGACGCGATCGAGACAGGCGAGGGGTTCTATCTCGAATCACCCGAGGGCCACGGTTCGCTGCCGCCGCGGCGGGTCTGTCCCCACTCCGGGTCGACCGATCTCACCCACGAACCGCTGGCCGAGACCGGCACGGTCGAAACCTACACCGTCGTCCACGTCGGGGCGACGGCGTTCGACGACGACACGCCGTATATAAGCGCGGTCGTCGACTTCGGGCCGGTCGAACTCACCGGGGTCGTCCGCGGTGTCGACCTCGAGGCAGTCGCTGTCGGCGACGAGGTCAGTGTAACTGTCGAAACACGCGAGACGACCGACGACCGGCTCGTCGTCTTCCGGCCAGCCTGATCAGTTCGGCGTCTGCTCAGTTACGTCGCTGTCGGCGTCGATCCAGTCGCCGACGACCTCCTGGAACGCCGCGGGGAACTCGACGTGCGGCAACAACAGTGCACGGTCGAAGACGACGAGCGTCGCATCGGCCTCGTCGGCGAGTTCCCGGCCATCCGACAGCGGTGTGATGTCGGCGTCCCGACCCCAGACGATCGTGGTTGGCACGTCGAGCGACTGGATCGTTGCGGCGAGGTCGACGTCACTATTTAAGTAGCCGCTGATGAACGACGCCGGAGCGAAGCGGGCGTTCGGCTGGTGGGCCGTCTGCCACTCGTAGTCCTGCCAGTCTTCAGTTACCTTCGTCGGATCGTAGTAGCCGTGGTCGGCGTTGAAGTAGCGAATCGAGGGTTTGGAGGCGATGAGATTGAAGAGGCCTTCGCCAACGACGGGGGCTCGGATCAGTTCGCGGAGCCACTGTTTCGGCGGCTGTGGACCGGCGATTGCAGTTGGACAAATAAGTAGGAGGTCGCTAATAGCGTGGTCGTTCGGTTCCTTGGTGAGCGTCCCCAGCGTGTAGGCGGCGGTCAGCGAGGAGGCGATGACGGCGGGCGACTCGAATTCGGCGAGGAAGTCGTCGACGAACTCGGTATAGAGTGTCGACGAGTAGTTGAGCGGCGGGCGGTCCGATCGACCGAAGCCGGGGAGATCCGGGGCAATGACGTGGTAGTCGTCGGCTAACGCCCCGAAGATCTCGCGGAACTCGCCACTGGAGCCAGCGGCGTTGATGCCGTGGAAGACGACGAGATCCTGATTGTCGGGGTCGCCAGCCTCGGTGTAGGCGACATCCATGCCGCGCCACCGGTACTGTTCCTGTCGGCCATCGAGTGCTGGGGGGAGGTCCTCGGCGCGCGACCGCAGTCGACGGTTGAGTGCGACGATCCCACCAACCCCGGCGAGAGCCGAGCCAAGTAGCTTCCGGAGTGACATACCAGTATGTAGGGGTCAGTCGGTTTAGTTATTTGTGAGCCACCGTCTCGGTCGGTGGTTCGGTCTCAGTTCGCGGTTCGATCGTAGGCGGAATCGAGCCGCTCGATCAGGTCGCCAATGGGGAGTTGGATCCCGAGCCGACGGGCCGCCAGCGCGACCGGCAGCAGGAGGATACCGAGTAGTACGGTGAACTGGTACAGGGCAAATACGGTGAGTCGCGTAACCGATTCAATCATAACCGTGTCTCTCAAGCTACTCTCCCCATATATAACCTTTCTGGGGTGGCGATTCCAGTTACCCCGACGCAGTCGTGCGATTAAACTGGAGTTGGGTCGACTCCAACTCAGGTGGCTGGTCTGTCGGCGTTCGAACGTAAACGGTGTGGCCCACCGGAGTGATAGCCATAAGTTATGAGAAACGAGTGGCTGCCTTGCGCCTATTTGTGGCGGGTGGTGTCACGGCTCCTGGAAGCGACCCGCGTGGCGCGGCGGAACCACAAGACACGAAACCCTCCGGCCCATTGATCGGATAATGAGTAACTATCTCGTTGCGATGGAGGCGGCGTGGTTGGTTCGTGATGTCGAGGATATCGACGATGCAATCGGGGTTGCGGTGAGCTCCGCGGGGAAACGGCTCAACGAAAAGGGCAAGGAGTACGTCGACGTCGAGGTCGGCGTCACTGGCTGTCCAGCCTGCGGCGAGCCGTTCGACTCGGGCTTTATTGCCGCCGACACCGCGCTGGTTGGCTTGCTCCTGGAGATCGACATTTTCAACGCTGACAGCGTCGAGCACGCCTCGCGCATCGCCAAAAGCGAGGTCGGCGGCGCGCTCCGTGATGTCCCGCTGTCGGTGATCGACGTCATAGAGACCGACCCCGACGAGGACGACGACGGGCAGTAGCGCGACTGTTCTCGCTCACCTGACCGTCGACTGCCACTGACGAAAGCTTTTCAAATAACCTTGAGTTATAGGCGGCTATGGAACTGCCGACGCCACAGGATCTCCGGGAGCGGCGGACCGCCCTCGGGCTGACCCAGAGCTCGCTCGCAGAGGCCGCGGGCGTCTCCCAGCCGTTGATCGCCCGAATCGAGGGCGGGGATGTCGACCCGCGGCTGTCGACGCTGCGCCGGATCGTCAACGCTCTCGACGAGGCCGAGGGCGAAGTCGTGCGTGCGGCGGACCTCATGCACGAGGACGTCATCAGCGTCGCGCCCGACGATTCGGTCCGGGAGGCAATCGAGACGATGGAGGCCGAGGCCTACTCCCAGCTACCAGTCCTTCAGAGCGGAATTCCGGTTGGCTCGATCAGCCAAAGCGACGTGATCCGAGCCGGGGAAGACGTTGGCGACCACCCCGTCAGCGAGGTCATGAGCGAGTCGTTCCCGACAGTGGCGACCGATGCGACCGTCGACGAGATCCGAAACCTCCTGGAACATTACAAGGCGGTCATGGTCACCGACGGTGGCAGCACGGTGGGTATTATTACCGAGGCCGACATCGCAGCTCAGCTCTCCTGACTCGTAGTCGAGTTTACGAGTTACGTATCGTTTTGCGTCGTATGCGACGCCACCACAGCCCACGGCGATTCCGAAGGACAATCTCTTTTAGCCGGACCCCAAGAGGGATAGTATGTTACTAACCGTCTCTGGGCCGCCCGGCAGCGGCAAGAGCACGAACGCCGCCGCCCTCGCCGACCGCTTCGATCTCGACCACGTCAGCGGCGGCGATATCTTCCGGGAGCTCGCCGACGAACGCGGGTACACCCCCGTCGAATTTAATGAGCTGGCCGAGGAGGACGAACAGATCGACCGGGATCTCGACCGTCGGCTCCGGGATATTGCCATCGAACGCGACGATATACTGCTGGAATCTCGTCTTGCAGGCTGGCTCGCGGCCGACCACGCGGATATCAAGATCTGGCTCGATGCCCCCCGTGAGATCCGCGCCGAACGCATTGCCGACCGCGAGGAGAAACCGGTCGAGGTCGCCCGTCAGGAGACCTCACGCCGCGAGAACAGCGAGTCACTTCGATATAAAGAGTATTACAATATCGATATCGCTGATCTCTCGATCTACGACATTACCTGTAACACGGCTCGCTGGAGTCCCGAATCGATGCAGCAGGTCCTCGCGACCGCCGTCGAAGCCTACGATCCTACCGTCGACGAGGGGAAAGCGCCCGTCGAAGACGTCGTCTACGACTTCTAACTATGACGCGTCGACTCTTCACCGATGACTGACCCGCTTCGCGCCCCACCTGAGGACCGCTCGGCCGCCGAACTGCTTTCCTTCGGCGTCATCAACCTCGACAAGCCCGCCGGTCCCTCGGCCCATCAGGTCGCTGGCTGGGTCCGGGATCTGGCGAACGACGCCGCAGCGGACCTCGAACCCGACGGCCCGGGTGTCGACCGCGCGGCCCACGCCGGAACACTCGACCCCAAAGTTACTGGCTGCCTACCGATGCTGCTGGGTGATGCTACCCGAATGGCCCAGGTGTTCCTGGAAGGCCGCAAGGAGTACGTCTCGGTGCTCGAACTCCACGGTCCGGCTCCCGAGAATCTCGACTCCGTCCTCGCGGAGTTCGAGGCTCCACTCTACCAGAAACCGCCCCGAAAAAGCGCCGTTAGTCGCCGACTACGCGTCCGGGAAATCCACGAACTGGAGCTGCTCGATCTGGCCGACCGGCAGGCCCTGATTCGGATTCAGTGCGAAAGCGGCACCTACGTCCGCAAACTCTGTCACGACCTCGGACTCGCTCTCGGCACCGGCGCACATATGGGTCATCTCCGGCGGGCGGCGACCGACCCCTTCGACGACTCCTCGTTGGTGACCCTCCAGGAGTTCACCGACGGGCTCGAATTCGCCCGCGAGGGCGACGAGGAACTCCTCCGAGAGATCGTCCAGCCCGCCGAGCGCGCGCTGGCCCACTTGCCAAGCGTCGAGATCGCCCCCTCGGCGGCCCGTGAGGTCGCCACCGGCGCACCGGTGTACGCGCCGGGCGTGATCGGTGCAGACGACGAGATCGACGACGGCGCGCTCGTTGCCTGCTATACGCCCGACGGGAGTGCGGTCTGTCTCGGGACGATGGTCGGTGATCCCGACGCCGACAGCGGCGAGGTCGTCGACCTCGAACGCGTATTGGTCTGACTCCCTGTTCCCACTGCTCGTCGACTTCGGGGGAACACTCTTTGCGGAACTTGTCGTTAGAGGGTCATATGTCACTCGCCCGCCACGGGGATGGTCCGGTCGCGGCGCTTGATGCATTCCGGTCGCAGATCCACCCCGTCTTCATGCTGCCGCCGGTGGCCGCCTCGGCGTTCGGGGCCGTGCTGGCGGTCGACTTCTCGGCTCCGCTCGCAGTCCTCCACATGGCGACGGCGTTCTGTGCGCTGTACGTGGCCCACGTGAAGGACGGCTACGTCGACTTCCACATCCGCGGTGAGGACGACGACCATCCGCTATCAGCTCGCGGCTGTCGGGTCGGCCTCGCTGGGGCCTCTGTCGCCTTCTTTATGGGCTGTCTCGCCCTCGGCGTGCTGGTCGACCCGATTGCCGCGCTGCTCACCCTGCCGGGCTGGGTGATCGGCTACCTCCATGCCCCGCAGTTGGATCTCCACCCCGTCGGCGCGACCGCGGGCTACCCGGCGGGGATCGGGATCGCCCTCCTTGGGGGATTCTACGTCCAGACCACCACGCTGACGCTCCCTGTTGTGGCCTATGCAGCGGTGTTCACGACCATTCTCTGCGGGATCAAGACGGTCGACGACGCGACCGACTACGCCTACGACATGTCGATCGACAAGCGGACCGTGGCCGTCGTGCTGGGCCGCCAGCGGGCTAGACGATTCGCTCACTGGCTGATGGTCGCCGGGATGGGTGCGGTCGTCCTGCTGGCGACCCTCGGCGTTTTTCCACCAAGCGCCGCGCTTGCGCCGGTAGCCTTCGGGGCCGTGTTCGTGGTGTCGAGGGCTGCCGATGAGAAACACGCAACGATGCTGTTGATCCGTGGCTCGTACGTCTTTTTAGCCGTACTCGTGGTCGCGGCGTGGTTCCAGCCGCTTCGGTAATCCGTTTTCAACTCTCCGAGTAGTGTCGCCCCGGCAACACAAAGATTTATATAAGTGTGTGCATCAATAACAAACAAGATGACTGCAAAAAGTCGTACTGAATCGGCCGAACTACGAACCGAAGCGGAACCAAAAATGCCGGAAAAGATGATATTCGAGTCGGAATTGTGGACGGAACGTCCGAAATACAAATAGTGGTTTCAGCTATCTATTTATAATTAACTGACGGTGTCCACCATCATTTGACAGCCGTCCGCTTAGAACTGCCCGGAGTTTTTTGCGGCTGTGTCGCAGTCAGGGTGTATGGGCGTCGACATTTCCGTTCTGGGTCGGTACACCTACCTCGCGACCGAACTGTTCTGGGGGCTGATAGCGGCGCTGTTAGTGAGGCGAAGCGGCTCCGAGCGGCGGGCCGCCCGGACGATCCTCGCGTTGTATCCGCTCGGCTACCTCTGGGATCGCTACACCCTCGCGGCGGGGGTCTTCGAAATTCCGCTGCGAACGGGCGTCGAGGTGGCTGGTATCCCCATCGAGGAACACCTGTTCATGCTCGTCGTCCCCTCGATGGTGATCGGGGCCCACGAAACACTCTGTGAACGGTTTGATCGGTAGCTCTGGCTGGTGTGCGGTGGCAAACCGCACGACAGAGTGGAGTCGAGGGAAACGAAGGGCTTAAACGATTCACTCGCATCGTTTCGGGTGCGGGACTGTGGGGTAGTGGTATCCTCTGCGGATGGGGTCCGTAGGACCTGAGTTCGACTCTCGGCAGTCCCACTTTACTTTTTACGCGGTCGATATCCATTGTAGCTCGCAGCTCAGCCGTTCTGACTTAGCTAAATGCAGGCGCTAAGCCCGAGTAGCACAGTAGGGCGGGGATACAGCGCCGTCATCATCTGTTCGTACACTGTCCTGTTGCAGGCCCACAGGCCCATGTCTACCGTGGATGTTATACGTGTGACGTGCATAGCGTGCATTACAGTGAAACGGAAGACAATCACCATTCGGGAGGACCAAGACGAGTGGATTGAGGACCAACACCTCAACCTCTCGTCGTTCGTCCGCGAGCAGTTGGACGAACTAATTGAAGAACGAGAGTAACGGATGTACTACGCCTACAAATACCGTCTCAAGCCGTCTGACGCCCACCGAAAGGATTTGGACCGCCACCGAGACATTTGTAGGCAACTCTACAATCACGTTCTCTACCGCCTCAACGAGTATCAAGACGAACACGGCGAACTGCCCTCGATGACCACTCTGCGGTCGGAATTACCCGACCTCAAGAAGTGGTGGGACGGCCTCTCAGACGTATACTCAAAGGTTCTCCAAACCGTCGTAGAACGGCTGTTCGACAACCTGAAGGGTCTCTCTAAGCTCAAGGAGAACGGCTACGGCGTCGGCCAACTCAAGTGGAAACCGCCACGGGAATTCCACAGTTTCACGTACAGTCAGTCTGGCTTCAAGCTCGACAAGAAGGGCGGTCAGACTGTCCTCTCACTCTCGAAACTCGCTGACATCCCGATACGGCTCCACCGCGCCATCCCCGACGACGCTACCGTGAAGCAGGTCACGGTCAAGAAGGAACCGACGGGCGAGTGGTTCGCTACGTTCGGCGTCCAAATGGACCGTGAACCACCCGAACCACCCGAACCACCCGAGAATCCCGAGAAGTGCGTCGGTATCGACGTGGGAATTCTCACGTACGCCCACGACACCGACGGTCACGCTGTCGAATCTCTCGACCTCTCCGATGAGCGCGAACGGTTGGAACGCGAGCAACAGAAACTCTCGCGCAAACAGCACGGATCGAACAATTACGAGAAGCAACGGCGTCGAGTCGCAGAGTGTCACGCCGACCTCCGACGAAAGCGCCGCGATTTTCTGCACAAGCTCTCCGCCTACTACGCTCGGGAGTACGACCTCGTAGCGGTCGAAGACCTAAACGTGAAAGGAATGATGGAAAGTCCGTCGAACAGCCGCAACACGGCGTCTGCGGCGTGGCGAACGTTCCTCTCGTTGCTCGAATACAAGTGTGAACGCGAGGGGACGCACTTCGTGGCAGTCGACCCAGCGGGGACGACCAAAGAGTGCGCGGCGTGCGGTGTCTCGACGGACAAGCCGTTGTGGGTCCGCGAACATTCCTGTCCGTCGTGCGGATTCACCGCCGACCGAGACTGGAACGCGGCGTGGAACATTCTTTCTCGCGGTGCGAAACAAGTAGGAGAGGGACGCTCCGAATCAACGCCTGTGGAGACTGCGCTCCCTACGGGAACCACTACGGTTCCTGCAAAGTGCGTCTTGGAAGCAGGAAGCCCTACCCTCAAGGAACGAGCCGCGTCAGCGGCGAGTGAGTAGGGTAGTTCACACGGTCAGTAACCACCCAACAGTCAACCCTTATTCCGACCGATCCCGCGCCGCGACAGCACCCAGCAACTCACACAGCGCCGTGGCCGCGCCGTCGACTAGTCGTTCGCCGTGATCAGCCGTCCCAGCGGCTGGATCGCCGACAACGCCGTTGTCGGTGAACTCAGCCGAATCGTGGGCCAGATTGACGCCTGCGACCCACTCGCCCCAGTGGTCGCTTGCACCCTCGCTGGCCGCCTCGACCGCGGCTTCATTTATAAGATCCGGCCGAATGTGGCGGAGCACGGCCGTCTCGCGTGGCCCGCCGTGGCCCATCGGGAGCTCGCTGTCGACGCTATCGAACCACGTGAAGGCGACCGCATAGGCGTCGTCGTGCCGGGAGATTTCGCCTGTTAGTTCGCGGAGGGCGTTGGTGTTGCCGCCGTGGCCGTTGACGATCACCACCCGATCAAAGCCGTGGTGGGCGAGACTGGCGACGGTCTCCCGAACGTAAGCCCGGAAGGTGTCGGGCGAGACCCACAGCGTCCCATCGAAGGAGGCGTGTTCTTCGGCGATGCCGACCGGAATGGCTGGGGCGACCGGTACGTCGACGCCCGTCTCTTCTTGATACGCCTCGACACCAGCTGACGCGACCGCTTCGGCGGTGGACCTGTCGGTGCCGAGCGGTGCGTGGGGGCCGTGTTGTTCGGTGCTGCCGACCGGGAGGACCGCGAGGTCGGTATCGAGATCCCGAACCTCGGGCCACGTCGACTCCGAGAGGTGCATACCCCTTCGAAGAGCGGAGCGCTATTTAAACCCCAATCAGTCGACTGGTCGGCAGGCCGACGGCTCCAAACCGGTTTGTGGCTGCCGGGCCTCGGGTATTGGGTATGAGCGACTCCGACGACAACGGACACGATGACGAGGTCGACGCCGCAGAACACGCCGACAGCCGGGAACTCGGCGTCGAGTTCGGCGACCTTGCCGAGGATCTCGAAAATCACGAATATCCCACGAATGTCGAGACACTGGTCGATGAGTACGGCGACCGAGAGCTTGAACTCTCCAGCGGCGAGGAGTCGTTCGGCGAGATCATCGAACCCTACACCGAAGAGCCCGACCAGCAGTTCAACGATGCGGGCGAGGTTCGACAGGCCGTCCTCAACATGGTCGGTACCGACGCGGTCGGCGAGGCTGGCTACAGCGACCGTGGGGTCGACTCCGAAGGCGACGACACCCAATCGTTCTAACTGCGCTTAGTCCTCGGCAGCCTCGGTCCGAGCCTGTCGACGCGAGGCTCGCTCGATAAACTCTTGGGGCAGTGAGTCGATCTCACCGGCCTGAACACCCCACAGATGGGCATACAGTCCATCCGAGGCGATTAGTTCCTCGTGGGCACCGCGCTCGACGATGCGGCCGTCTTCGAGCACGACGATCCCGTCGGCGTCCTTGATCGTCGACAGCCGGTGGGCAATGGTGAACGTCGTTCTATCCTCGGTGAGTTCGTCGAGGCTCCGTTGGATCAGCATCTCGGTCTCGGTATCGACGTCCGAGGTGGCCTCGTCAAGCACCAAAATATCGGGGTCTTCGAGCATCGCGCGGGCGATGGTGAGCCGCTGGCGCTGGCCGCCCGAGAGTTTGACACCGCGCTCGCCGACCATCGTGTCGTAGCCCTCCGGCAGATTTTCGATGAACGAGTGGGCCTCCGCAGCCTCGGCGGCCCCTTTGATTTCCTCATCGCTGGCCTCGAAACTCCCGTAGGCGATGTTGTCCCGAACGGTTCCGTAGAACAGATACGACTCCTGGCCGACGTAGCCGATCGACTGCCGGAGCGACGTGCGGCTGATGTTGCGGATGTCTTGGCCATCGATTCTGACGGCTCCTTCGTCGACATCATACAGTCTGAGGAGGAGCTTGAGGACGGTCGATTTTCCGGCCCCGGTCGGGCCGACGAGGGCGAGTGTCTCGCCACCGTCGACGGTAAAGTCGATGTCGTCCAGGATCGGCTGGTCGTTTTCGTAGCTGAAACTCACGTCGTCGTACTCAACGCGGCCCTCGGAGACGGTCAGTTCGTCGGTTTCCGAGTCGGATTCCAGGAGGGCTGTCTCGTCCATCAGGCCGAAGATGCGCTCGGCGGAGGCCTCGGCGCGCTGGTACATATTGATGATCTGGCCGAACTGCGCCATCGGCCAGACGAGCTGTTGGGTAAAGAGGATGAAGACGACGAACTCACCGGTCGACAGCGTGCCGGTGAAGGGGCCGGGGGCCGATCCGGAGAATACCCAGAAGCCGCCGACGAGGAAGGTGAGGATGAACCCTGCCCCCGAGATGATCTGCAAGCCGGGGAAAAAGCGAATCCGGATCGTGATCGCACCCCAGTTGGTCTCGTAGTAGTCCCGCGAAACATCGTCGACGCGGCCCGACTCGAAGGACTCGGTGTTCGAGGATTTGATGACCTGAATCCCGCCGAGATTGTTTTCGAGCCGGGAGTTCACGGTGCCGACGCTGGAGCGGACGGCAGCGTACTTGGGCTGGATCTTTTTGATAAAGATGTACGTGAAAATCGCAATGAGGGGAACTGGTGAGAGCGCGACGAGGGCGAGTTGCGGGTTGAGATAGAGGAGGTAGCCAGCGATGGCGACGACCATGACGACCAACCGGAACGCGGAGTTGAGCCCGTCATTCAGGAATCGTTCGAGCTGATTGACGTCGTTCGAGAGGATACTCATTAGCTCGCCGGTCTGTTTGTCGGCGAAAAACGACATATTGAGACGTTGCATCGTGTCGTAGCTGTCGGTCCGCACGTCGTGTTGGATGTCCTGGGCGAAGGAGTTGAATCCCCAGTTTCGGAGCCAGTGGAAGCCCGCCCCGACGACGAACGAGCCCGTGATCAGGCCGATGACGAGGAAGAACTGGTCGACTTCGGCCGCCGGGAGCCACGCCTGCGGCACGACCGGGAGTGAAAAGGGTTCGATACCCTGAAAGAGGCTGTCGATGGCGATTCCGAGGAGGATCGTCGGCAGGAGATCGAGCAGTCGGGCCCCGAGGCTCGCGCCGATGCCGAGGGCGACCGCGAGCCAGTAGGGCCGTCCGTAGTCGCCGACGAGCCGCCGCATGGGGTCGTCGACGCGCTCGCGCTGCTCGGCGAACGGGTCGTCGCCCGATTCATCGCTGCCTGCCTCGACGCCACTCATTGCGTGTGGTAGCTGGTCAGCGCCAAAGAGGGTTGGCTTCCCGGCGTGGTTCAGCGGTACTGCTCGGGGATTTCGATCCGGTCGCCGACCTCGATCCCGTTGTCGGTGGTGTACTCGTAGGGGACCTCCAGGACGTACTTTGCGGTGCCGCGGAACGTCTCGTCGTCCTCCGGCTCGGCGTGGTGGATCGTCGTAATCTCGCCGTCTGTATTTATAAACACGATGTCGATTGGGAAAGCCATGTTTCGCATGACGTAGCCTTTGGTGCTTTCGGCGTTGTGGATGAACAGCATTCCCTCGTCCTCGCCGAGCGAGGTGGTGTTGCTCAGGCCAGTGTAGCGGAGTGAGCCGTTGTCCGCGATCCGGACGTCGACGGTGGCGAGTTCTTCGTTGGTGTCGCTGTCGACGGCGGTGACGGTGGTCCAGTTGTAGGCGCTATCCGCAGGTGGGCCGCTGAGTGCGGCACAGCCACCGAGCGCGAGCAGACAGCAGACCGCGAGGATTGGAAGCCAGTTCGAGCGAGCAGCCATGCGGCTATGTCATCTGTGGAGGAGTATATCGGTTCCGACGCGGAAGGAAAACGTTATTCACACGCGGGAAGTGTGATCGGATGCGGGCTCGTGGTCTAGTGGTTATGACGCGGCCTTTACAAGGCTGAGATCGGTGGTTCGACTCCGCCCGAGCCCATTCCTGCTGCGAACACGTTCGTGAGCAGCAGGTATGTACGCGAGAAGGGGTCGAACCAGGGAGTGAAGCGAAGCGGAACGACTGAGGTTCGACTCCGCCCGAGCTCTTATAAAAAACGACAGTCGACGCCGCCGACACACCCATCCACAATCAAACGGATTCAAAATGTGATCATACGAGGGTAACTGAAAAATAGTCCTACGAGGACAGCCACTCGATAGGTTTCTATCATGTCCGCCTCGCTTCGGGTGCGTCGACGCGCCGTTCTTTGTCTACTGGGGACTGCTGCAACGGGGTTCGCCGCCGAGACAGTCGCCGCACAGCAGGCCGACGACGGCGATAACGCCACCGAAACCGCACCCGGCAACGATAGCGACGCTGTCGACGGCACCGAGCCGGAACTCGATGACGACGACACCGCGACCGACGACGGAACGGATGGAGAGACCGACGACGAACAGGACGTGGAGCCGGAGGCGTTCGAACCAAGGCTCGATCTCGACTGTTATGCGCTCTCGGTCGACGACGAAGCCTACGATAGCGTCGAACTGCGGTTTACTGACGGCACAACCGTCACGTTCGACGAGGGCTACAGCGGCGCGACCACGTTCGGCTTCAGCGGCGACGGACGATTCGATTCGGACGCCGAGACGGCTGTCGATGAGTTTCACGGGCCGATCGCCTGGGCGACCGTGATCGCTGGTGAGGCCACCGAGACGATCACCAACAGCGGCCGCTGTCCCTTCGCCGACCTCTCGTTCGACTGCGATTCCGCGCGGTTCAGTCGGGGTAACGATGTCCGACTGCAGTTTACCGATGGGTCGGTCAAACAGTGGGACCCGCCGGTCGATGCCGACCAAACGCGGTTCGGCTCACCCGGTCGTGTGATCGAATCTGTTTCCGAGGAGAGTGCGGATATCGAAATCGCGAACCCAGATCCGGACTGCGAGCCGGGAGGCTACGCCACCGTCTTCGACTGTACCGAGGTGACCGTCGGCCCCGAGGAGTTCGCCGCCGAACCGACGTTCGACCGCGCCATGCTGACGTTCATCGACGGCGCGACCCAGTCGTTCGGCGGATCGGGCGGCGAGTCGGGGTTCACCGCCCCTGAAACGTTCGCCGGGACCGAGGACCACGCTGGGACGGTGATCGAATCGATCGGCATTGAAAAGCGGGACGGTGATATCGCTTTCCGACTGCTGAATCCGACCGTCGACGACTGCGAACCAGCCCCACCCGCCGAGGCCGAAAAGGGTGCAACCGACGACGGGTCGAATCCAGCCGGGGGCGATCACACCGAGGGCGGCTCGGCTGCCGACGTCGAGGACGACGGCGATGGACGTCCCAGCCCACCCGACACTGGCCCGGAGACTGATCACCCACCATCCTCCGGCGGTCTGCCCGCGGTCCAGGAGACGATCAGTCGGCAACTCCCGTGGTGGAGCGGGATCGCCGCCGCCGGTGGCGCGGCCGGGACGGTCTCGTATCTGGTCTCACGAACCATTGGCGAGAAGCCCGAAACAGCCGAGACAGGCGTCGACTCGGCCAGCGATGGCTCGGATGGAAGCGACGATGGCCGTACGGACGCCACAGCGGTCGACGATGCGGAGGCGGTCGGCGAGACGCCAAACCGGTGGGACCGGTTCGGGAACGGGTAGGCCTGTGTGAATGACGCACTCGCCGCGCTGTCTTCGAAATCCTTTTTACTGCTATTGCCCTCACTTCGAGTGCGCGCCGCCTTAGCTCAGACTGGGAGAGCACTCGACTGAAGATCGAGCTGTCCCTGGTTCAAATCCGGGAGGCGGCATCCCACTTTTTCCTGCGTCGGGTGTCCTCGCTCACTTTGCTCGCTGCGGGCACCGCTCCTTGCAAAAACTTGGGGAAAAACAGCCGGACGGTCCCGCTGGTCGCGTCCGGAGAACCCGCGGCTCACTGCGCTCGCCGCGGTATGCAAGTACGCCCATAGCTCAAATTCAGGAGGCAGTTTTCCAATTCTACACAGACCTAATTGGGAGCAGAGACGTCTTATGACTGTTATCTCGTGATATAGAAACACATAACGCTGCGCTTATTCAGCGATAATCTATACAGCAATTGACCGTCTCCTGCCACTTTACGTACTGCGTGACCGACGGTTACACTTCGAGAATCTCGTCGAGTTCTTCAGAAATACGGTCTAAGACGTCTTCTTCATCACCATTCCTTGATGCCTCGCAGAGATCATCAAATAGATCTGCCAGACGCCCGATAGTGCTCTGGTCGAGGTTTCGTGGGTCAAGAACCGGAACGCCTTCTAGTTCGTTTGGTTCCACCTTGTCCATCCCCGTTGAGTACGTCCGCCCGCTCCGTTTGACGATCTGGTCTGCAAATGGGCTATTTAAATAGGCGAGTAGTGCTTTCGTTTCCTCATCGTTCAGTTCAACGTCCAGATAGACACAGTGGAGATTTGTGAGCGTTCTTCCTCCGGTTTTGTTGTGGACAAAGCGCCCCCGTGATCGGCTCATATAAGTGTAGAGAATAGGAGCAGGGTCACGGCGGTCAAACACATACCACGGGTCACGGTTGCTAGCGAGGTATCCCTCATGAACCAGCTCGTCCATCCCGTACTGTAGGTACTCGACAACTGTTCGAAGCTCTTCGTTGTCATCTGTGTCCTCCGTGGTACCGAACTCACTGAGGCTAGCGTTCTTCGTACCATCATCCTCTTTCCGGTGTGTCTTGGGATTCCAGTCCAACTTGTCGAGGTGGTAGAGGAGCCAGACTTCATCACCGCTCGCCCGCTGCTCCTCCCAGTCTGCTTGCCGGTAATCAAAGTGTGGAACAGCACGAGCATTGCGGATAAGCGGCGACAGGAATCGATCCTCAATATCCCATTCATACTCGCCGGTAGAGCCTGTCAGTTCGTCATCACTGAGACAAAAGTAGTCATTCTTTCCAGTGGCGATTCCCCGATTCACCTCTCCGATATCCGAAAACGGGACGAGCTGATCGTCGTCGCCGATATCGAGCGGGTCCAGGAGGTCATCCCATTTGTCCGCCGGTTCGAGATCGGACTGCCGAACCGTGTTCACGAAGCCCCACTCAGTGTCTCCCTCTGTCCCGTCATTGACGGCATCGAGCACCGCATCTTGTCCTGGCCATTCGTCCACACGTACGAACTTCGTTAGCTCCTCATCGTCTTCTTCATCCTCGGCCTTCCGTTCAAGGAAACTAATGAAGGAGGTCGTGAGTGCCTCGTCAAATTGTGAATCGGCCTCCCTGTCGTATAGGACGAAACCGCGGATATGGTAGTTCTCTAGCAGGAATGCTTTCAGATCCTCGCCGTATTTTGTCTCCAGGAACTCTGAAGGCGTGATGAATGTTGAACGGCCGTCATCAGCGAGAAACTGTGTCGAGTGGATATAAAAATAGGCGTAGAGCGGTGAGAGTGTCGAGATCGAACGTCCCGCCTCGGCCTCCATCTGACTATTCATCTCGGCCTTCACCTCCGTATCAAACTCGTGGTGGCGGGTGTAGGGCGGGTTCGAAATAACCGCATCCACTTCGTCGATGTCTCCAGGCTGGTACTCAAGGAAATTCTGTGTCTGAAGGTTTGGTCTGCCACCACCGTTGGTGAGTCGGAGCGAGACCGCTGCCATGAGAACGGATAGCGGACTCAGATCCACTCCGTTCATTTCGCTGAGGGAACTCTCTCCTCCCTGTGACTGCTTCGTTGCGTACGCACTCGTCGATAGTGCGGCTGCACCAATTCCTGGATCAAGTACGGTGTCGTCAGCACTCCGAACCACCCACGCTGCCATCAACTCAGCGATGACGGGCGGTGTTCTGAACTGTCCAAGTTTGTGTCTGTCCTTCCGTGGTACAAGTGACTCGTGAACGGACCCGATGGCCTCAGCAGGATCTTCCGCGGAAATAAACTGTTCGCCTGCGTTGATGAGTCGCGCGACATCGTCTTCGCTGAATAGCTGCGACGCATCCGTCAGAAAATAGTTTTTAAATGACTCGTCATCCGTGAGGCTCCGTGCATGGGCGATAGACTCGTGGAAGGAATGGGCATTCAACTCCGAGAGATCAGTTCCCGCCGAACAATATGACTCGTATAGGGAGGCGGTGAGAGCGACATGGAACGCTGCTTGTCGAGTAACGATAGCTTTCGATGAATCCGTCCGTCCCAAACCATGCGTCTCTACCCACTCGCTGAACCCATCCACATCCGCGATCTCGGACTCGATGGGCTCGGCTACGTCTGCGATAACTTCTTTTATTGTTCCAACACTGCTCATTCCATCACTCTCGCTTCAGTTAGAATTCCGTAAAAAATCACGTTGTTCGAATGTTTCGCCGCTTCCGGTATGTATCTATCTGACTCTCCGACGCAACCATCTGCCGTCACCGCGGTTCTTTTCTTTCGGAACCGATCAGCTGGGCGCATCTCTCTTTCTGGGAACTCCGGTTGGAGACGCTCCACGACCACTTTGCCTGAACGGTTGGCTCACCGATCATGTCACCGTTGAGTCGATCTCCAGTTTTCATGGCGCTTTGTTGCCGGATCTCTGCGAGCCGGTCGACCGGCGGATCAGTCGGAGGAGAGGTCCGGGAGTTGGTCGACCAACTCGATCTCACGCTGCCGCAGTTCCCGAATGAACCGTAGCGCCGCGACGTAGCTCACGAGCGCGATAGCTGCCGCGATACAGAAACTACCGAGGAACACCCTGATAAAGACCTCCGGGCCGACCGACAGCGAGAGATCCGCGATCGAAAACTCCGCCACCGAGATCCCCGGCACCGGCCCCAGCAGCCGCGAGCCGAGCCAAAACCCCACCGCGTAGATCGCCCACTTCACCGGCGGGTTCATAATAACGAGGACGACGAGCAATGCGAGGCTGCTCACACGGTCGACATAGCGGATAAGCGCCGCAAACAGGACGAGCGCGATCCCGAAGTTCGGAAGGGCGGCCACGAACAGCCCCAGCGAGAAACTCAGGGCGATATCCGTCGCTGGATGGTCTTCACCGAAGGCTGATTCGAGTTGCTCGCGGACGTAGCCGCGATACGCTGCGAACCGCTGTCTTACCACACGTACTCATGCTGTCCTATGCTGATTAATACGCTGATCGGTTTTCAGCACTGAGTGGCCCAGGGGTTTGCCCACCGTTTACCGTGCTTGACACTCCCACTCGATGACTGTGATCGGACGTGCCGCGTCGTAGCTTCCGTCAAGCGGGCTGGGCTGGTAGATCCTGGAGACGGTCAGTTGGTCGACTGGCCGGTCGTGGGCCGTCGCGACCTGCCCGCAGGCCCAGTCGGCGTAGGCCTCGGCGATCTCGTCGCCGGTGTCGTCCTCGCCGGAGTCCTGGACCTTCTGCATATATTTGCGGTGCCGGAACGTCTCGTAGCTCCCGGCGGCATCGGGTGGGTGCTCGAAGGTGTCGGCGGTTCCAGGAAGGTCGGCGGTCACCGTCCCGTTGCTGAGTTGGGCCTCGACAACGTACCAACTGTAGGACTCCGACGGATCGGGAGCGTACAGTCCCCAACTCTGCTGGTCGACGGTGGCGCTGTCGATCTCCTCGGGGACGCTGTAGTCGGAGACATCTGCTGCGCCAAACATGAGCATCCAGACAACCACCAACAGCCCGATCACAGTCACCAACGACCGGGCGTACGACACCGCATACGAGGCCGCGAACACGTGGCCACGCGCTCGGAGGCCGTCGAGCAGCCGCCGCTCGATGGGCGGTCGGCCCACCGGCCCGAGGTCGTCGACCGTCGGCAGCCGGTTGCGCCAGCGGTCGGGCACCCGACGCGAGAGCAGGTCCCAGAAGGGGGCCGTAAGGAACGGGAGCACCGAGGCAATCAGTCCGAGCGGGAAGATCCCGACGCTCATCGTCACAATCATGCCGCTGAACGCGCCGATGTAGGCCAGCGCGGCGAGCGCCCGGAGCCGACCCACAGGCACAAGCAAGAACAGCACCGCCCCCGACAGCAACGTGATCCAGCCGTAGTTGAGCACTGTCATGACCGTCGGATAGCTGGCGAGTACGTCACCGAGAAGAATCGTCATCACGTCGTTTTTCAATGCGATTTCGAGGGCCTCCCCCGCATACCAGGTCTCGCCTTGGTGTTTCAGAATCGCATTCGAGACGAAGACGATCAGCGGCTGGAGCAGCACCGCGGCGGTGCCGAAACTGGCCACCGCTGATCGGGCCGATCCGCGTCGAAGCGCGTCGACCGACCAGCGCTCGCCGAGCGGTGTGGTGAGCGCGACAAACAGGATCACCCGGAGCAGCCGGTCCCCGCCGTTGAGCACGCCGGGGTTGCGGGCGTGCAGCGAGAACAACAAGATCAGCGACAGCACCCCGACCAGCCGGGTTCGGTACCCTAATATAAATGCGACCGCGAGCAGTCCGGCCACGACAAACAGGAGCTGTTGGAACCACAGATCGCCCGAGAGCGCGTGGATCGACAGTCCGGTAAACTGGCTGTAGGTGGCTTCGTACACCGAGAGCGGATAGACGCCGCTGTCGGTGTAGAACTGCGCCATGCTTCCGGCCCGGTAGAGTAAGTCGATCAGGAGCGTCAGTCCCAGGGCGATCCGCATCGCCGCCAGCGATCGGGTGTCGACAGTGAACCGCGAGCGAATCCGGCTCCATACAGGATCGAGACGGGCCCGTAGCCGATCGGTCGGCGAGCGCTCCGAGTGCTGATTGGGGCCGTCTGTGTCCATAGTAGGTGGTCGGGAACCGAGAGGTGCAAAACAGTACTCAGATGGTGAATGTATGTTTTGTGTTCACGCAGCGGGCGTCGCACCGAACACAATATATAAGTTCAGGTGTGTCACAATGTTCTATGTGATGCCCACTCGTGTCGCAGCCGTTGCCAGCCCGTCGACACCGGTGGGTCCGAAGCCGAAAAAGCGCGCTTTCTGACTGCTCGTTGCGGGCGTGGCGTCCCGTTTCGGGTGTTTTTTACTCACTTCGCAGAGTGCGACGACTATACAGCAGCCGACGACAACACATAATCCATGACAGACATCGACTTCAGCGGGGTCTTTCCGGCGATGGTGACCCCCTTTACCGACGACAACGAGATCGACACCGAAACACTCCGCGAAGACGCCCAGCGGCTCGAAAAAGCGGGCGTCGACGGGCTCGTCCCCGTTGGCTCGACCGGCGAGAGCGCGACGCTCTCTCACGCCGAGCACGTCGAGGTCATCGAGGCTGTCGTCGACGCCGTCGAGGACGTCCCCGTGATCGCAGGCACCGGCTCGAACAACACGGCCGAAGCCCTCGACCTCTCCCAGCAGGCCGCCGACGCCGGTGCTGACGCCCTGCTGCTCATTTCGCCGTACTACAACAAACCCGAACCCGAGGGGATGTACCAGCACTACAGAGCGGTCGCCGACGCGGTCGATATTCCACAGATCGTGTATAATGTGCCGAGCCGTACCGGGCGCAATATCGCGGTCGACACGGCGGTCCGGCTCGCCGAACACGACAATATCCGCGGCTACAAGGCTGCCTCCGGGGATCTGAACCGAATCAGCGAGGTCATCGAACGCACCCGCGAGGAGGACTTTGCCATCCTGTCGGGCGACGACGGCCTCACACTGCCGACGCTGTCGGTCGGCGGCCATGGCGCGATCAGCGTCGTCGCCAACGTCGAACCCGAGCGCACCTGTGCGATGGTCGGGGCGGCCCTGGAGGGTGACTACGCCTTCGCGCGGGCGCTCCACCACGAACTCGCGCCGCTCGTCCGCCAGCTGTTCGTCGAGACAAACCCGATTCCAGTGAAGGCTGCCATGGAGATCCGTGGCCACGGCTCCGGTCGTATTCGGTCTCCGCTTACTGAGCTCTCCGACGACCACCGCGAAGAACTCGCCGCCCGACTGGCCGAACTCGACGGCGAGCCGTCGACGCCGGAGGAAGCGGAGGTCACGAACTGATGGTCCGGCTCGCGGTCACCGGCGCGGCCGGGCGGATGGGCCGGGAGGTACTCGCGGCCGCCGCCGACCGCAAGGCCGTCGACGTCGCCTTCGCGGTCAACCGCACCCCGGTCGACGAACCGATTTCCGGCGTCGACATCCAACCAAGCGACGAGTTCGCCCCCCTGTTGGCCGACCACCAGCCGCATGCTGTCGTGGACTTCACGGGCCCCGACTCCGCGGTCGACTACGCTGAGGCCTGCGTCGAGACCGGCGTCGCGCTGGTCACCGGAACCACCGGCTTCGATGAGGCTGGCCTCGCGAATTTAAAAACGGCCAGCGAGTCGACGGCAGTTCTGAAGGCCTCGAACTTTTCCCGTGGCGTCGCTGCCCTCCGGCTCGCCGTACGGGAGGCGACCGCCGCGCTGCCGGATGCGGATATCGAACTCACCGAAACCCACCACAACGCCAAGCGCGACGCGCCGAGTGGGACCGCCAAGACCCTGCTTGACGATATCGAGGGCGTTCGGGCAGACCTCAGCGAGCGCGTCCATGGTCGTGAGGGCGAGGCGCCGCGGTCGGCCAACGAGATCGGCGTCCATGCCCGACGCGCGGGCGATGTCGCGGGCGAACACGAGGTCCTGCTCGGCGGGAGCAACGAGACGCTGTCGCTGACCCACCGGGCCGGCGACCGGAGCATCTTCGCCGAGGGCGCGCTGGATGCCGCCGTGTGGCTGGCCGGACGCGAGGCCGGCTGGTACGACTTCTTCGACGTTATCGAGGGGTAGTCGCGTCCTCGATTTCCGCACTGAGTGTGTCGATACTGTCGTCGACGGTCGCCTGCCACGTCTCGGGCCACTCGCCGCCGCGTTTCGGCGGGTCGATACCGAGATCGACCGGGAGATACGACAGCCGGTCGACGGTGTCGGCGGCCATCCGACCGACGAACTCTGCGTTGTGCCGCTTGCTTGAGATGCCGCCCCGACGCAGATCGTAGTAGCTGGTGAATAGGTGGAAGACAGTTACCGACTCGGCGGTGATCTCGCCGGATTCGAGATGGCAAACAGCTTGGCTGCGTTGTCCGCGGGGTCCGCACGCCGCCATTCGAGTTCGATCAGATACCACTGACTGTCGCCGACGCCCGCAACGTCGACCGGTGTCCCGGCGATCCGGTACTCCGTCTCCCAGCCGACTGCCGGGACGGCCGTCGCCAGCGACTCACAGAGGTACTCCTGGACCGTCGTTGCGAACGCACCCATGCCGGCCGACCGTTCATAGCGCCGACAAGAGTAGGTTTCTCTTCGGAGGGAGGCGACGGGTGGACTGTAGTTTTATCTGCCGGGCTCCCGACGGAGACAGTATGCCCGCAACACTGCTGAGACGGTTCCGCCGCCTGTTTGCGGACGACGACGATGACGACGAGGGTGGGTTTTCGCCCTCCCCGCTGGATATGTCGGTCCGGGAGAGTCACGGCAGCAACGAAGCCGCAGCCGACCGCGAACTGGCGCGGATCCAACAGCAGGCCGACGAGATCGAGCAGCACCGGCGCGACTAAATCCCACGCAACCGGCCGCCGACCACAATCGCCGGGACTTATTTGCTGGCCTGAGAAGGGGTTGACGACCGAATGTCGACACTCCAATCCGAAATCGCCGACCTCTGGAACCGCTACGACGACGGCCTGACCGCCGACAACGCAACCGACGACGATCTCGCCACCCTCGACGTCTTCCTTGAAGAACTCGAAGCCGGAAACGTCCGCTCGGCCGAGAAGACTGGCGACGACGTGACCTCCTGGAAGGCCAATGCGTGGGTCAAACAGGGTATCCTCCTCAATTTCGGCCTGCGACACACCGAGGCCCGCTCGTATGGCGGCGTCGACTACCACGACGTGCTCCCGCTCCGCCAAACGGCCGATCTCAACGACCGCGGCACGCGCAACACGCCCGACGGGACCACCATCCGACGGGGGGCCTACCTCGGCGAGGACTGTATCATGATGAGCCCCTCTTTTGTCAACATTGGCGCCTACGTCGGCGACGGCACGCTGGTCGACTCCTGTGATACGGTCGGCTCCTGTGCGCAGCTGGGCGAGAATGTCAAACTCGGCGCGAACACGCTGATTGGTGGCGTGCTCGAACCCGTCGAGGGTGCACCGGTCATCATCGAGGACGGCGTCTCGCTGGGTGCTGGCTGTCGGGTCACCTCCGGCTTCAAGATCGGCGAAAACTCGATCGTCGGCGAAAACACGCTGTTGACGCCGCGAATCCCCGTCTACGATCTCGTAGAGGAGGAGGTCATCTACGGCCATCTCCCCTCCGAGCGTCGGGCGTTCACCCGCTACGTCGAATCCTCGGTCAGCGACCACGAGATGTTCGACGGCGGAGCGTACAAGCCAGCGGTTGTCGCCACGGGTGTCGAAGAGGAGACGCTCGAAGCGACCCAGCGCGAGGACGCGCTGCGGGAGTAGTCACTAACTACTGCTTCGCAGCCGAACGATAACGATCGTTTGTGTACGAACGTCCGATTCTTGGTAACCTCTGTTGCATCCGGTGGACATATGTATAGGGCTGTGCTTGGGTAGGTAACGACTAGCATCCCGTCGACAGCCGCGGCAGTTTCGTGGCTCCCGATGAGATCGGACTCGCATCCAGCAGACCCATGAGCACGCTTACCCACGCAGTCGATTTCGAGAAGTACCACGGCACCGGCAACGATTTCATTATTGTAGACGCAACCGATTCGGTCCCCGACCGGAGCGCGTTCGCCACGACCCACTGCGATCGGTCGACCGGCGTCGGCAGCAAGACTGACGCACCGACCGGTGCGGACGGCGTCCTGTTTTTGGATCTCGAAGACCGGTTTTCGCCGCCGCGGATCATCATGACGCTCGTCCAGCCCGACGGCTCAGTTGCGCCGATCTGCGGCAACGGGGCTCGGTGTGCGGCCGTCTGGGCGATGGACCGGACTGACGCTGAGGCGGTCATGATCGACACCCAGGCCGGAACACGCCAGGCAACGCGGGCCGAGGCTGGCATCACCGTCGAGATGGGTGAGCCGACGTTCGACCCCGATCGGCTCCCGCTGGCTGGCGATCGAGCTGAACCACTCGTCGAAGAAACAGTCGAGGGACTCACGGTGACTGCCGTCAACACTGGTGTCCCCCACGCCGTCGCCTTCGTCGATACGATCGACGCCGTCGACGACATCGACGCAGTCGACGTCGAGTCGGTCGCCCCTGCAGTCCGGCACGCCGACGTGTTCCCCGCCGGAGCGAACGTCACGTTTGCTGAACAGGTCGACGCTGACCGTGATGGCGTCCCTCGGTTCCGCCAGCGGAGCTACGAACGCGGAATCGAAGGCGAAACGCAGGCCTGCGCCACCGGCTCGGTGGCGATCGTCGCCGCCGCTACCCGACTCGGCCTAATCGAGTCGGCCGACACGGTCGACCTCTCGGTTCCCGGCGGCGAACTGCAGGTCGAACGCGCTGACCGCGGTGGCCTCCTGTTAACCGGCGCGGTCGACCACGAGTTCGACGGCAACGCGGCCGCGGTAGTCGACAACTAACTCGCGGACTCCGGTGGGGTCGGCACACGAACCAAAGCATTGAACGCCCGAGCGGCCCCACATCGAGTAATGGCTGATACGGACCTCGCCGACTCACCGCTCGTTCGTCGACTCGCCGACTGGGACGACACGCACTTGCAGTCGCTCGCCGACGAGTACGATACCCCGCTCTACGTCACTGACCTCGACCGCGTCAAAGCGAACTACCGCCGGTTTTCGGCGGCGTTCCCCGACGCCCACGTCATGTACGCTGCAAAGGCTCACACCGGCCAATCGGTGCTCGAAGCCCTCCTTTCGGTCGGGGCCGACATCGAGTGTGCGGCGTGGGGCGAACTCCAGCGGTCGATCGATGCCGGGGCCGACCCGAACACGCTTCAGTATACGGCGGTTAATCCCCCGGATCACGACCTTGACTATGCCGTCGACCTCGCCGAAGAGGCTCCTGGACTCACGATCACTATCGGTGCGACAGATACCCTCGACCGCCTGCAAGAGCGCGGCTACGATGGCCGGATCGCCATTCGGATCAACCCCGGCATCGGCACCGGCCACCACGAGAAGGTCGCCACCGGTAGCGACGCCAAGTTCGGGATTCCCTACGAACAGGTCCCTGAGGTCGCCGATCGCGTCCGCGAGGAGTTCGAGCTCGTCGGGATTCACTCCCATGCCGGGAGTGGCGTCTTGACCGATGACCTCGAAGACCACTGCAAAGCGATCGAGCGTGTCGGCGAAATGGCCCGCCGAGTTGGTTCACTGGAGTTCGTCGACATCGGCGGCGGGTTCGGCGTTCCCTACCACGAGGACGAACCACCGCTCGATCTGGAGACGACCGCCGCGATGGTTCGGGATGCGATCGGCGAGATCGACGCCCAGCTCAAGTTAGAGCCGGGCCGCTACATCGTCGCCGATGCGGGCCTCATCCTCACGGAGGTCAACACGATCAAAGAGACCCCCAGCGCAACGGTCGTCGGCGTCGACGCCAGCCTTGCGACCCTCATTCGCCCGGCGATGTTCGGCTCCTACCATCCAATGCGAAACGTGACCGGGCCGGATCGGGAGGCAGAACCTGTTACCGTTGGCGGCCCGGTCTGTACCAGTGCCGACGTGTTCGCCACCGACCGGCCGATCGCGCGACCCGAACGCGAGGATGTACTCGCCATCGGCAACGCTGGCTCCTACGGCTACGAACTCGCCTCCCAGTTCCACTCCCAGCCGCGGCCCGCCGAGGTCGCCCTCGAAGACGGACAAGCGCGTGTCGTCCGGCGACGCGAGACGCTCGACGACGTGACTCGCGTCGAGCAGTAGCAGAGCAGTTGGACTGTGTGGTAGTAGGAACCGTCTACGGTAGTCGTCTGGCGTAGTAGACCGTGTCTACGCCGGGTGCGCGGTCGTCGTCAACCCGATGAACACAGTCGAAGCCGAGCGAGTCAAGAATCGAAATATGGCCGCGGTTCGTGCTCCATGTTTTCGTCGAGATCGCCGACTGGGGGAGCTCAGTTGGCGGTGTGTCGAGGAGATGTTTATAAAAGCGTGTGGCGATCCCCTCGCCCCGGTAGGCTTCGTCGACGACAAGCACCGAGACGTGAGTCGTCGGCGTGTAGTCGGCCAGTGGCCCGTTGTCTGCTTGTGGTTCGAGCGATGCAAAGCCGACCAGCCGTCCCTCATCGAAGGCTCCGAGCAGCGGTCTGTCGAGGCAGGCGCCGACGTACTCCTCGATACTGGTCGGTCCCGTCCCATCACCCGGTCGGGAGATCGTTGCCCGAGTGTCGTCGGTCAGCGGCGGGACGAACGCCTCGTCGGCCGCCGACAGCAGTCGCCGAACCGCCGTCTCCTCGGCGGTCGGCTGTCGGATGAATCTCATAGTCGTCATTGGTTGGTTTGATCGCTCGGCGGTCAAAACGACTCGCTTATGTGATCGAACGGACGAGCGAATCGCTACACGGATCGGAATAAACCGGTAAGTAATCTATTGTTAATACATATTTATTATCCTGTATATACTACATCCGGTGATGTCCGTGTTTCGCGTCCTCCATGTCGACGACGACGCGGCGATCGGCGACTTGCTAGAGACCTATCTCGAGGAGTCGGTCGACAGGGAGGAGTTCGCTGTGACCACCGCACGGAGTGTCCGCGAGGCGGAGCGGGTTCTCGCCGAGATGGATATCGACTGTATCGTCTGTGACTACCAGATGCCCGGCACCGACGGCCTCGAATTTCTCCGTCGAATCCGCGACAGAGATCCGAACAAGCCTTTTATACTGTTTACCAACAAGGGATCAGCCGATGTCGCCAGCGAGGCCATCGAGGCGGGCGTGACCGACTACCTGCGGAAGGGCGGCGGCCCCGAGCAGTACGAAGTGTTGGCAAACCGGATCGCCAACGCCGTCCAACAGGAACGCGGGCGGATCGCCCGGACCCAGCTCATGGAGTCGACGGCGGTCATCTCGGGGCTGTATGATGTGATCAACGAGACCGATCTCTCGTTTGCACAGAAACTCGACCGCGTCCTGACGATCGGGACGAACGAACTCGGCTATCCGATCGGCTACATTACCCACGTCGAGGGCGACTCGCTGGACGTACTCGCCGCCGTTGGCGACCACGAGATCATCCAGGAGGACGCCACGGTCCCACTCGATGCGACTTACTGCAAACACACAATCGTCGACGAAACACCCCACGCGGTGAGCGATGCGGCACGCGACGACCAGTGGGCCGACTCGAAGGCGCTTGCCGAGACGGAGCTCCAGTGTTACGTCGGTGCACCGATCATCGTCGACGGCGAGGTCTACGGGACGCTCTGTTTCGCAAGCCGGGGAGCCCAAGACAGTACGACTGTCGAGGACGACGAGCTGACGGTCAAAACGCTGGCCCAGTGGGTCGGCTACGAGATCGACCGCCACGAGTACGAACGCGAGCTCAAACGCCAGATCGACCGGCTCGAAGAGTTCACCGGGGTCGTCTCCCACGATCTCCGTAACCCGCTCAATACCGCACAGGGTCGGATCGACATCGTCAAACGGGAGTGTGACTCCGACAGCATCCCGCCGATCGACCGCGCGCTCGACCGGATGGAGGCGATCATCGAGGACACGCTCATGTTGGCCCGACAAGGCCAGACGGTCGACGACAGCGACATCGAGCCGGTCGCGATCGATGATGTCATCGACCACTCCCGAGATATCGTCGAAACCGGCGACTCGGAGCTCCGTCTGATCGACGATTTCGTCGCCCACGCCGACCGCAACCGGCTGTATCAACTGTTCGAGAACCTGATTCGGAACGCGGTCGAACACAGCGAGGAGTCGGTGACGATCCGGGTCGGGAAGCTCGACGTGATGTTTACCTCCACCCGCGTCGAGAGCGACGGCACCTTTGGGTTCTACGTCGAAGACGACGGTCCCGGCGTCCCGGAGGAGAAACGCGAAGAGGTGTTCGAAGCCGGGGAGTCGACCAATCCCCAAGGGACGGGCTTCGGCCTGTCGATCGTCAAGCGGATCGCCGAGGCCCACGGCTGGGAGGTCGACCTCGAAGAGAGCTTCGACGGCGGCGCGCGCTTCGAGTTCACCAACGTCCGGTAGCTCAGTCGAACCGGACGGCGATATTCGTCACCGGAAGCCGAGCCTGTTCCGGATGGCGGACCGTCCCGTCGTGGTCGACCGCGAGGTCGGCGGTGACGGTATTGGTGGCCGCATCGTAGCTGACGTTCTGATACCCTTCTTTTCGGAGCCGCCGGTCCCAGCCGTCGGCACGCGACGATTCGATCCGAACGCGGAGATCATCCCCCGCGACGGTACGGTTGTGGAGGGTTCGGGTGTTCGGTCGGAGCTCCCCGACGACCAGGACGGTTCGCTCGCCGCCGACGCCAGTGATTGACCCACGCTGTGTCGTAGCAGCCGTCGGGACGAGGGCCTGCTCCTCGCCGACGACGAACGGCAGCGACGAGCGGGCGATGCTCCGGCCATCGTCGACGCGGAAGACGACGCCACTCTCGTAGACGACATCGCCGCCGTCGCTTCGGAACACCAGCGGCTGCAACGTCACGTTGGTCACGTTGTTCGGATCGTCGACGAACGCCTCGCCCGGTGTCGTGCTGTTCTGGCCGATGGTGATCGTTACCGGATCGCCGACGGCGATGGTGCCGCTGGCGAGTCGGATCTCCGTGGCCCGACTGGGGTCCTCGTAGCGGCCGATATCGCCGAAGTTGTCGGCCAACACGTCGAAGGCACGTTCGACGTTCCGCACCTCTTCGGCGGCCTGTCGGTCCTCCAGCCCGCTGAAGCCGAAGGCGGTCGCGGTCGTGATCGTCGTGATGACGATCGAAAAGACGAGGATGTAGCCCAACGTCTCGCTGACTCCGCGGTTGTCGGCCCACAGCCGTCGTGGTTCGATCATCCCTCGACCTCCAGACGGCCGGCCTCGACGGGCTCGCCCGCCGGCGGCGTCTCGTAGACGATCCGCAGGTCGCCGCCGCTCAGTTGCCCATCAGTCGAGACGGGAACGGTCGTCTCGGGATAACTCACCGTCACGTTCAGCGTCGGGTTCGAGGTCAGGAGACTGATCGTCTCGTTTCTGATCTCGATCCGATACCCCGTTCCGGCAACCTGCCGGGGTAGGTTCACGTCGAGTGCCATCGTCCCCGTCGCGGCCGTGGTGTTGGCATCCGCGTGGGCGACCTGCGCGAGGCGGTCGGCCTCGTGGATGTTCGCGGCCAACTGGGAGCCGACGACTGTCAGTTCGTCGTCGACGACCTGTTCTGATTGGCCCTCCAGGAGCCCCCCGCCAGCGGTCACCAAGACTCCGAGGAGGAGCCCGGCGACCGCCAACATCAACACGTAGCCGACGGTCACAGAGACCCCGCGCCGATCACGACTGAATCGGCTCATCGCGGCTCACCCGGTGCAACCGTTGTCGTCGTTTCGAACGTCAGGTCCTGCGACTGGTAGGTGATGTCGACGGTCACGGAGTAGATTGCATTTCGACCCTCGACATCGGTTGGTGATGAAGCACCTATATCGACTGTCACTTCGAATGTCCCGGTAGCGCTGTCTCCATTCCGGAACTCGATTTCCTCGAACTCGTTGTTGGCCCACAGGCCGTCGTCTCGGAAACAGTCGACTACCGACTCGTCGGTCGAGAGGCGATCACCGGTGAGGTCGACTGTTGTATTTCCACTGGTATGGTCGATCGTACACTGCTGTGTCAGGTCGGAACTCTCGTTTGCCTTTGTGATGACGACACGGTCGGTATTCGTGTCATGATATATGTATTGGGTCACGTTCTCAACCGCCGGATTCGTATTCACAAACCGAACACCGAAGGCTTGGTTTTCAACGGTTGTTGCGTCGGGATCTGATAGGTCTTCGAGCTGGTCGGAGTCGAGATTGAGGACAAGTCCACGGGCGTTGCCGAGTCCGTCGACAAGTGTCCAATTACTATCTCCGCCAGAAGTGAACTCTCTCGGATCATCCGGATCAGCCCATCTAAATAACGTCCCTGTCTCGTTGCTATCGTACCTAAGCTCCGCAATAGTACCATGCCTAGCCCGCTCGCGATCGACCAGCGGTCCCATGGCGTCGACGCCGTCCTCGACATCTCCGGTATCACCACCACCCTGTCTGTTTTTGATTTCGATCAGCTCGCCGACGGCTGCGACCGCCTCGCCTCGAAGCTCGATGGCCTCACTGCCGTCGGCGGTCGTATCCCGCGTGGCGACGTTCTCGGTGAAGATGGCGGTGTTCAACAGCAGCGCGACCGTCACCAACATCACTGCCAGCGCCAGTGCGGTCACCAACAACAGCTGGCCGCGGTCGCTGTCGCCGTCAAAACGGGCTCTTACATCCGCCATGTGGTCACACGCACCTCCACGCGGTTGTACAGCAGATCGTTGTCGGGGTCGGCATCCGGCGCATAAAACGACGCGTCGCTGGCACCTTCGACCTCGGCCAGCGACCGGTCGTCACTACCGGTGAGCGTAGCCGAATCCGCAAGCGTGAGCGTCCGGCTCGCGGTTACTGCATTGTCGCTGGGACGACCCATCTCGACCATCGACACCGTCCGCCGCGACGGCGTGCCGGTCGTGTTGTGGACCCGCAGCCTCACGTTGTAGGCGATGCGCCGCTCGGCCAGCGTGTCATTGAGTCTACTTAAAAAGGTGTTCTGCGAGCCCGAGTCGGTGTAGTAGCCACTTTCGGGGCTGTCCTGGAACCCCTCCCGCGAGGCGTTCCAGTAGAGCACCGCCTCCTGGAGGGTGCCGTCCTCGGCGGCTGTCGACAGCAAATCACCAGTCAATGCCCGTTGTTGGTTCTCGATGTGTTGGTTCGAGGTGCTGGCCGACAGCGGCGTGACCGCCGTCGCCTGCATGGCGAACAGCAGCCCGCTCACCAGCAGCAGCGCGGCGATAAACGCCTCGACGGTGTGGGCCTGCCCGCGATCCGTGTCGTCGGCTGCGTGTTTTCGGTTCATATTACCACACCTTCACCACCAGTCGGTACTGGTCGCCCTCGATCATCACCGCGCGGCTTGCGACGGTGACCTCCGAGGCGGGGTTGTCGTCACCGCGTGTGAGCGTGTAGTCGGTGCCGTCGACGGTCTGTGTGACCGGCGGGCCGGTCGTCGGCGAATCGCTCAGGTTTCGCACGGAGACGTTCACGTCTCTGTCGACGCCAAGGAGGTCGCCGGTCGGCTCGGAGGCGTTGAACCCACAGTCGGCGGTGTCACCGAGACTCTCGTTGGTGCCAAAGAAAGCGGCTGTACAGGCAGCCGACAACACTGACGGCGTGGCCGGATCGGCCGCCAGCATCGACCCCGTCAGGTGGTCGGCCGTCCGGTCGGCGACGACCGGCGAGCTGCCGGCAGCGGTCGAAAACGGCTCGAACATCGTGGGAACGAACGCGAAGACGATCCCCACCGCGATGATAAACACGCCCGCGCCGATGCCGAAATCGATCACTGTCTGACCCCGATCAGTTCGTCTCATCCGACCACCACCCAGACCGCCAGCGCGATCGTCTGGAGGATCACGACGAACTTGACGCCGGAGGTGATTTTGGCCGTCCGAATGTAGCCCGCGATCAGCCCCGCCAGCACCGCCTGGATCGAGACGGCATGGAAAAAGAGTAGCGACAGCAGATCGGGGTTGACACCGCCGCCGAACTCCTGGCCGCCGCTGGCCGCGCCGCCACCGCTGCCCGACGCCTGATCGGTGAGTCCGGCCATCACGTCGATGAACTGGGTCTGGAGAATTGCCATCACACCCAGCAGCGTGAGGTAGGTCATCAGGATGATCGCTACTTGCATCCGGGTTCGTGAGATCCGCTCGCGTTCGATGTCGTCGGTGTTCTCGCTGGCTTGGGCGGCGGTCCGCAGCACGTCGGTGATCTCGCTGGATGCCTCCTGGGCCTCGGTGATGAGTTTGATCGTCCGGGCCAAACGGGGGAGATGGTATTTGTTGTTGAACTCGACGAACGCTTCCCGAAGGCTGACGCCGTAGTTGACTTTGGCGTACATAACTTCGAACTCGTCGGCGAGTTTGCCGCTGGAGGTGTCGGCGACGGTCATGATCGAATCCAGGAGGGTCTGGCCGGTGTCGTTGGCGCTCGATAGCTTCCGGAGATTGGTCGACAGTTTCCCGGTGATGGCGTTCCGCGTGTAGACGTTCCACTCGTAGAAGATCGCCAGCGGAATACAGACCAAGTAGATCGGGACGTACGCCCAGATGAAGGTGCTCCAGACCGGGCGGTCGATCCACGCCTGGACCGACAGCGGTGCCCGGCCGGTCCCGACAGCAACGCCAACCACGAGCAGTGCCGCGGGGACGGTCAGTGCCAAGGTAAACAGCGGATGGTCTCGGAAAAACAAATGTGGCGCTTTCAGTATTTGTTTGATTTTGTATTCTCGCTCGCCGGATTTGATCCGGTCGAACACCCGGAACCGGCCGACGAACCCCTCGACGAGGCCGAGATGGGTGAGCCCCTCGTTGGTTGACTCTCGGAGCCGGTCGCTGCTCCCCTTGGGTCGGAGGTAGCCGTCGCCGGGGTCGTCCTGCTTGACAGTCGACACGAGGACGAGAAACGCCACACCGATCAGCGGGATCAGGAGGTAGATCGTCCCATAGAGGAGTCGCTCGTCGGCGTTGCCCAACATTCCCATGATGACCAGAATAATCACGAGCAGAAGGGGGAACAGCGAGAGTGTCATGTACATTTCGCCGAACAGCTCCAGGGTTTCGAGGGTCATCTCCTGTTGCTGTTTGGCGGTTCGCATATGGGCGTCCTTCTTGTCCTTCAGGAACGACTCCATATCGCCGCCGGAGTTGACGATCGATAGCATATCGGTCAGGAACTGCGCCAGTGGCTCGCTCGGTGTCTCTAAGGACTGCTTGCGGATCGCGTTCCGGTAGTCGGTGCCGAAATACTCGGTTTCGTTGACGATACTCTGGAACTCGCGAGCGATCTCGTCGTATGTGTCTTCGGCCTCGGCCATCGCCCGGAGGATCTCCAACTGATTGAGCCCGCCGACCGACAGCGCGTACATAAAGGAGATCGCGTCGGGCAGCAGGATGTTGATGTTCCGCTTGCGCTCTCCGGCCCGCATATACGGCAAGCCGATCAGCCCGCCGAACCCGAGCGTAAACCCGATCGAGCCGAAGACGATGCCTGCCAGTCCGACGGTCACCGGGACGACCAGCGAGCGCAAGAAGACCGCCATCTGGCTCGACCCGACCGGAATGCCGAGACTCAGCATATCCGGCGAGAGAAGGCCGAACCGGAACAGGCCGTAGCCCAAAATCGAGCCGACGATCCACAGCAGGCTGCCGAGGATCGTGCCGATCCCCAGCGCCCGCGAAATGTAGATCTCGACGGTGTCGGCCATCCGCGCCTCGGTCAGTTTGCCCTCGAGATCGTCGACGAAGTCGCTGCTGTCATCGAACAGCAGCCGGTAGAGGGGATAGAAGGCGTCCGCGAGGCCATCAGTCTCGGCGTCGGCCCGAGTGGGTGATTGGAGGCTCATCTACTCGTCCTCGGCTGGATCGATCTCATCTCCGTCCCGCCGGTCGACCGGCTGGTCGGTCGACTCTTCGGCTGGCGGGTCGACTGGATCGGCCGCTCCGAGGGAGTCGCCCGTTTCTTCCGCTTCGAGATAGCTCTCGATGGGACTCGGGCTGTCGTCGGGCGACTCATCGGCTGTCGCCCCTTCTTCGTTTGTCGGTTCGTCGGCGCTCACCGACTCCTCGCCGTCCGGGGATGCTGTCGACACGTCAGCGGCCCCCGATGCCGTGTCAGTCAGCGACTCCGGCCCGACATCGTCGGCCGAGACGAGCTCTTCGGGGATCGGCGTCGACCCATCGTCGCTTTCGTCGGCGGCCGCGGTTCCGTCAGCGGTTTCCGCGTCGGCTGCTGGCGGCTCCAACATCCCCGTGAGCGCGTCGCTGATCGAGGCTCCGGTTCGGCCGCGGTACTCCTCGAACAGCTCCTCGCCAGCCTCCAGAATCTCCGCGGCGAGCTCGCGCTGTTCCTCGCCGGGTTCGGGCCGCGGCACCAGCGCCTCGGTCTCGGGGTCGACATCGATCAGCACAGATTCCATCTCCCGGAGGTCCTCCAGGCTCGCCTCCAGCTGATCGTTGGCCATCAGCGCGAGGATGGTGTCGGGATCGTTGATGTAGGCCTGCACGGTGGCCGCTACTTGGGTGTAGGTGTTGAGCCCGCGGTCGATCAGGTAAGCCAACACGAGCCGTCGCTCGAACATCTCGCTTTCCAGCTCTGCGTCGGTCCAGCCGCGGTCGAACTTGATCTCTTCGAGGGTGTTGGAGGTCCCCATCTTCAGGAACCGGTCGCCCTCGGCCTGCCACTGGTAGATGTCTTGGACGTTGATCTCGTCGTTCTCCGCATCGTAGTGGTTGATTTCGGTCAGCGACTTGGTCCGCCGGACCTTCTTGCCCTTGACGCGGGTCGAGGTCTGGATCGACACGAGATCCAGCGCCGAGAACATCGTCTTCGAGACGTTGATCGGCTGGGTCGTAAACCGCTTGAGCACCTCGCCGACCGAGTCGGCGTGGAACGTCGTGTAGGTCGTGTGGCCGGTCGACATGACCTGGAAGAGGGTTCGACCCTCCTCGCCGCGGATCTCGCCCATCACGATGTAGTCGGGGCGCTGGCGCAGGGCGGCCTCCAGGAGATCGAACTCGTCGATGTCGCCCTTGTCGCCCTCGGTGAAGGAGGGTCGCGTGACTGAGGCGATCCAGTTGCGCTGTGGAAGTTCGACTTCACGAGTATCTTCAATCGAGACGATTTTAGTGTTCGATGGAATGAAAAGGGAGACGGCATTCAGTGAGGTCGTCTTCCCCGAGGCGGTGCCACCGGCGAAGATGAGGGATTTATCGTTTTCAATCGCGAGCCAGAGGAACGCCATCTGGTCGAGCGAGAACGTCTTCCAGTTGATCAGATCGATCGGTGTGAAGGGAACCTCCTTGAACTGCCGGATCGTGTAGTTGGTCCCGTGGTCCGAAACCTCCTTGCCGAGGGTGAGTTGGGCCCGCGAGCCATCGGGGAGGGTGGCGTCGACCTGTGGGCTACGCTTGGAGACGCCCTTGCCGGAACGCTGGGCGAGTTTGACGACGAAATCGTCGAGTTCAGTCTCGCCGTGGACGACGTTGGTGATGATCTGTTCGTACCCCGAGTGGTAGACGAACACGGGCGAGTTGTAGCCGTCACAGGAGATATCCTCGACATTGATGTCGTGTTTGATCGGGTCGATCCGCTCGTAGCCGAGGAAGTCCCGCTGGAGGTAGTACAGTAGTTTCTCGACCTGGTATTCGGTCAGCGTCTCGGGGTTTTCAGCGAGCACTGCGGGTTCGGGCCGGGCGGCGATGCCGTCGAGGTTGCGGCCGTCTGACTCGTCGTCGGCATCTGTCTCGGAGTCGACCTCGATTCCGAAGCTCTCCAGGAGCTCGCCGAGATCGCTGTCGGGGTTCGGGTCGAGGCGGTACTCGTCGGGATCGAGCTGATCGGGGACGAGTCGCTCGGCCAGCGGCGGCCGGTCGGCGTCGCTTTCGTCGTGGTCCCGCGAGGCGAGATACTCGCCGTACCGGGTGCCCCCGGCTCTGTTGTCGGCTGCTTCGCCTTCGTCGTCTTCGAGCTCATCCAGCATTGTTTCGAGCCCCGCGATCGGCTCCTCGAAGCGCTCGACCAGCCGTTCGAACCGGTCGAGCAGGGCGTTAGCGTAGATCGCGAACTTCGGCGGCAGCTCGGCGAGTCGGTCGCCCAGCGACGACTCCGTCGACCGGTCGTAGAGATCGTACCGGGCCAACAGCCGGTAGGTTTCCGACTCGATGACCGCCCGGCGGGCGTCGCTGTCTGCGGCCTCCGCGCCCTGATCGCCGTACTTGATCGCGGTCCGGAGCTTGCCGGTGAGGTAGGTCGCGATTTCCTCTTCGATCTCGTTTCTGTACGGCTCGACCGTGTAGTATTTGGTCTCGTTTTCCTTCGTCGACCGGAAGACGATCACGAAGGCCTGCGGCTCGTTGACCCAGTAGCGTTCGACCTCGGCGAAGTGGGCCTTTTTCGCCATCGGGACCGCCTTTTCGAGATCGTAGCGGTTGACAAGGGTGGTCCGCCCGTCGTCGGTCGTAAAGAAAGCGTCCTCGTCGATGCCGTCCTGGATATCGACCGTCCGTTCGTCGACCAACTCGGAAAGTCGCTCGGCGGTGTCGGCTCCTCCAGCGAGCATATTGTCGAGGGCCTCGGGGTCCCAACCCAATGCCTCGCCCGTATCAAAGGGGATGAGTTCGCCCTCGTCAGTTCGCGGACGGCTGCCGTCGGGCTCGTAGTAGTACAGCCGTTTGTGGTGTTCCCAGAGCCACGTTCCCTTGACGACCGGCGTGGTCTCGGGATTGCAGAACTCTTCGAAGAGATTGTGAAGCCGAATCCCGCGGTCAACCGCGTCGTCGACGGCCTCGTCGAACGCCAGCGGATGCATCCCCGCCAGCTCCTCGATATCCATGCCGAGAGAGTCGACGCGCGACCAGTCGTCAGTGCCGGGCCACTCGGTGTCTCCACCCTCGTTAGAGCTGTCGGCCGCGCTGCTCACTGCCGACCGCCCGGATGATAGCTCGGCGGCGGCTCCCGAAGGCCCGTACTCGTCGAGATAGTCCTCCCAGGAGTACTCGCCGACAGCTGGTGACTCATCGGTTCCTGACGACGCCCGAGCGGTCGACTCCTCGTCGGAGGGCTCGGCCTGTTCGGAGACGCCTTCGGCGTCGTCGACTGCCATGGCCCGTCGTAGCTGCTGTTTGCATATATAGTTCTGGGGAGTAGTATCAGATGTGATAACTAACTGACCCCAACGGCAGGCACTCCCCGACTATTGCTGTGGGTTTTCGCCGATCGCCGCCGGTTATCGTGTCGGCTCGCTGTCAGGGAACCGGCGTCACCGACGGACCCAGTTCCTCGACGGCTTCGACGATCGCCTCGTGGTCGGCGGTCGCTTCGTAGTAGAAGACGAGATCGAAGGTGCCCTCGCGGAGGAGCTGTTGGCACTCCCAGACGAACGCCTCGTCGTCGACCGTCAGCCCCTGAAACTGGTTCGACGAGAAGTCGGTGTCGTCGTTGCCAGCGTGGATGTAGGTCTCGCCTTTGTTTGCGTGTTCGGCGATGATCTCATTCAAATCGACGGTGAGTTCGTGCATTTCGAGGTCCTCCTGGCCCGTGAGGTCGGTGTGGACGACGAGGCCGACCAGTTCGATCTCGCCGGGCTCCAGGAGTGCTTTGGTTCGCTGATAGAGGTCCGAATCGAGTGTCTCGCTCATATTGGCAGTGGGAGGTCGACCAGTAAACGATTGCCGATCCTGTGCCGACTAAGGCCGAGGTGAACCAACACGAACGTTTATAAATGCTGTGTTACACGTTTACGTATGGCCGAGTCGGTCCGACGGTTTGTCGTTGGTCGTGACCGGACGGTAACCCGCCGGATTCTGCTGATAGCCGCGGCGTTGACGGTTTCGGCCTTCGGGACGCTCGCCGTGCCGACATTCTGGGAAACGTATGTCTCCCCAAGCGGTGCCGAAACGATGCAGACCGCGACGGCTGTCGGCTTCGTTCTCTCGGTGATCGCGGCGGTCTACGTCGTTGCAAAAACCGCCAACATCAACCCGTACGTTCCGACGGCGGCGGTGTTCGTCGTGCTCACGAGCTATGGCGTCACCGGCGTCGTCACCGAGTCACAGCTCGTCTTTTCGATCGGCCCGGCGATCTTTCTGGGGATCTTGGTCGCATTATCAGCCTACGCCAACGACGGGGCGCTGGCCTCGCTGTCGATCGTTTTCTTCCCCGTCTTGGGCTACATGATCAACGCGCCATACGGCATCGCCGAGGGGTTTCGTCTCCTCAACCGGCTCCGCATCGCACTCGTGTTCAGCCTGCTGTTCACGCTCTCGATCGGCATCGCTGGCTTCCTGACTGGGGTGTTCCTCCGCCGGCTCGTCGACTACGCCGACATGATCACCATCGAGGAGCTTCGCCATCCCGAAACAGCCGACTCGGAGGGGCCGCCCGACGAACTCCCCCACGAAACCGAGTCGACCGACGAGTAGTCGCGGGCTACTGACCAGTATAACGCAACTACTACTCGTTATTAACCGGCTACTGCCGTAGCCACGGCTCTGATGCTATCGAATTGGTGAGCGTCGACATGCCTCAAAACGAAAACAGGGACGCCAACAGCGCGTGCTCAGTCGGCGGTCGCGACCGGCTCGCTCTCCTCGGCCATCGCCAGCACGTCGTCGAAGAAGTCCAGCGAGTCGTGTGGGCCGGGGTTGGCCTCGGGGTGGTACTGGCGGGTGATGATCCCGAGTTCTTCGCTGGCGAGTCCCTCGGCGGTGTCGTCGTTGACGTTGATCTGTTTGACCGACAGCTCTCCTGGATCGGAGACGGTATAGCCGTGGTTCTGTGTTGTCATGATGACGCGGCCCGAATCGAGATCGCGGACCGGCTGATTGACGCCGCGGTGGCCGAAGGCCATCTTCTCGGTGTCGCCGCCGAAGGCCCGAGCGACGATCTGCTGGCCGAGACAGATGCCGGCGATCGGGACGTCGCCGGCGAACGCCTCGACCAGCGACTGGGCGTTATCGAAGTTGGCCGGATCGCCCGGCCCGTTCGAAATGAAAAGCACGTCCGGGTCGAGTTCGCGGACCTCCTCGGCGCTGGCCTCGCAGGACAGCACGTGGACGTCCGCCCCGCGGTCGTTGAGCGAGCTGATGATCGAGCCCTTCGCGCCGCAGTCGATCAGTGCGACATCGTAGGAGCCGTCGCCGAGGTGAGTCGTCGGCTCCGGTGTCGTGACCTGCGAGCCGATGTCGACGTGGTCGCTCATCGCCTTACAGTCGGCGAGTTCGGCCTTCGCGTCCTCCGGTGTAACGTCCTCACCGGCTGCAATGCCGCATTTCATCGCGCCCTCTTCTCGAATGGAGGTGACGAGATCGCGGGTTTCGATGTGGTCGATCGCTGGTACGCCCTCGCTTTCGAGCCACGTCGCCACTGAGTCGGTGAACTCGCGGGCGATGGCGGCTCGTGGGTGGACGCGACCGGACTCGAAGCGGTCCGCCCGGACCCCGTAGTTGCCGATCAGCGGGTAGGAGAAGGTAAGGACCTGTTCCTCGTAGGAGGGATCGGTGAGGCTTTCTTCGTACCCTGTATAGGCGGTCGTGAAAACCAGTTCTCCGCGTGTACGGCCCGGCGCGCGGCAGCGGGCTTCGAGCACGCGGCCGTCGGCCAGTGCGATGTAGGCGTCCGACATTACGAGTTACGTATCGTTCGTACTTATTAAGTGCGTCGTTCGAAGTTGAGCTACGAAATTCGTAATCACTAACTCCACTCATCCACACCGGGGTGTATGGACGACCTCGACCGCCAAATTCTGTCGATCCTCCGGCGGGACGCTCGGACACCGTACACGGAGATCGCAGATCGGGTTGGAACTTCCGAGGGGACGGTGCGGAACCGCGTCGACCGACTCACGAGCGAGGGGATCATCGAACGGTTCACCGTCACCACACGGACGGGGAACGTGAAAGCGATGATCGAGGTCTCGGTCGACATGAACGTCAACACCAGCGCGGTCTCCGAGCGGTTGGCCGACTGGGAGGAGGTCGACTTCGTCTGGCAAGTCTCTGGCGAAGACGACATCGTGTTGGTGGTCGACTGTGTCGATACCCAGGCCGTCAACGACCTGATTTCGCAGGCCCGCGAAATGGACGAGGTCAAGGGAACGACGACGCGGCTCATTTTGGACGAACGGCTCGGTTGACATCCTCCCCTGAAGGGTGGAGCGTTCTCCTCGCAGTTCCGTACCTATTGTTTCCAGTGCGAACAAATTCGTTATTCTACTGTTGTATCGAATAAATAGAACTCTGTTTGAGTGATAGAAAAACTGAATAAACTATACTATTAATAATAATGTTGAATGAAGTTCACACACGAGGAGTCGCTCAGCCGACTTCGAGAAGTCGTATCGAGCGGTGACCCGATTATCGGGGCTGGAGCGGGGACGGGGATGTCGGCGAAGTTCGCCGAACGCGGTGGCGTCGACCTGCTGATTATCTACAACTCCGGGCGCTATCGGATGAACGGCCGGGGCTCGCTAGCGGGGCTGTTGCCGTACGGCGACGCCAACGAGATCGTCGTCGACATGGGTCGACAGGTGCTCCCAGTTGTTGAGGATACGCCCGTGCTGGCAGGGATCAACGGCACCGATCCCTTCCGGCAGATGGACGTGTTCATCGAGGATCTCAGGCGACAGGGCTTTTCGGGCGTCCAGAACTTCCCAACCGTCGGCTTGATCGACGAGGACAGCAGTTTCCGGCAGAACCTCGAAGAGACGGGGATGGGCTACGACAAGGAAGTCGAGATGATCCGCGAGGCCTCGGAGCAGGGTATGCTCACCTGTCCCTACGTCTTCAACGAGGACCAGGCCCGCCGAATGACCGAGGCCGGAGCCGACGTGATCGTCTCCCACATGGGACTCACCACGTCGGGTGACATCGGTGCGGAGACCGCCCTCGATCTCGAAGCGGCCGCCGAACGTGTACAGGCTCACCACGATGCCGCCAAAGACGTAAATGAGGACGTCATGGTCATCTGCCACGGCGGACCGATCGCGTGGCCGGACGACGCCGAGTACGTGCTCACCAACACCGAGGGCGTCGTCGGCTTCTTTGGTGCCTCAAGTATCGAACGCCTTCCGACCGAGGAGGCGATCCAGGACCAGGCCCGCGAGTTCAAGGAGATCGAGTTCTGATGGCTGTCGTTATCGTCGGCACGCTCGATACCAAAGGCGAAGAGATCGGCTTCGCCCGTGACGTCCTCCAAGCACAGGGCGTCGACGTCCACATCGTCGACACCGGCGTCGTCGGCGAGCCACAGATTGAACCGGACACCTCGGCCGGCGAGGTCGCCGAGGCTGCCGGGACGACCCTCGACGCCCTCCGAGAAGACGCCGACCGCGGCGAGGCGATGGGGGCGATGGGCGAGGGTGCGACTGCCATCGCCCAACGAATGCATGAGGCTGGCGACCTCGACGGGATCATGGGTCTTGGCGGCTCCGGCAACACGTCGATCGCAACGACCGCGATGCGCGCGCTGCCGGTCGGGGTGCCGAAGCTCATGGTGTCGACGATGGCCTCCGGGGATACCGAACCCTACGTCGGTGCCCGCGACATTATGATGATGTACTCGGTCGCCGACATCGAGGGACTCAACCAACTCTCCCGGCAGGTGATCGCCAACGCCGCCCTCGCGATGGTCGGGATGGTGACAAACGAGCCGGACGTCGAGGTCGACGAAAAGCCCACTATCGGGATCACGATGTTCGGCGTCACCACGCCCTGCGCCAAGACCGCCCGCGCGTATCTCGAAGACCGGGGCTACGAAACCATCGTCTTTCATGCCACCGGCACCGGCGGGCGAGCGATGGAAAGCCTGATCCAGGAGGGCGTCATCGACGGCGTTCTCGATCTCACGACGACCGAGTGGGCCGACGAACTCGTCGGCGGGGTGCTCTCGGCCGGCCCGGAGCGGCTCGACGCCGCGGGCGAGCGGGGCATCCCGCAGGTCGTGTCGACGGGGGCGCTCGACATGGTCAACTTCGGGCCACGGGAGTCGGTGCCCGATGAGTTCGAGGGGCGGGAGTTCCACATCCACAACCCGCAGGTGACACTGATGCGAACCACGGCCGAGGAGAACGCCGAACTCGGCCGGATAATCGGCGAGAAACTCACCGCCGCAACCGGACCGACAGCGCTCGTGCTGCCGCTAGGCGGCGTCTCGATGCTGGCTGTGGAGGGCGAGGATTTCTACGACCCCGACGCCGACGCCGCGCTGTTCGACGCGTTGCGGGAGTCAATCGACACCGAAGTAGAGCTGATCGAGCTGGCAACCGACATCAACGACGAGGCCTTCGCCGAGCGACTGGCCGAAACCCTCGACGGCTATATGCAGGCCGCCGGGGTCGCCCCCGAGTAACGACCCCGATTCGGGCGGCTCCGACCCCACCCAGTATCGAACCCTTATTGACCCCACTGGGCTATTATTCGCCTATGAGTGCTGACGACGCGGGCGAGGAACTCCACGAGAACGCCGGACAAGACGTCATCGCGGTCGACGCCGACGACACCGAACAGGAACTAGTCAACCGACTTGACGCCCACACCGGCGACGGGATTCGCCACCGGGCGTTTACGTGTCTCGTCTTCGACGGCGAGGGACGGCTCCTGCTGGCCCAGCGAAGCCCCGACAAGCGGCTCTGGGATACCCACTGGGATGGCACCGTTGCCTCCCACCCCGTCGAGGGCCAGAGCCAAGAAGACGCCACCGTCCAGCGACTCGAAGAGGAACTCGGAATTACGCCCGATCAGTACGACGACGTGGAACTCACCGACCGCTTCGAGTACAAACGCTACTACGAGAACGCGGGCGTCGAGTGGGAGGTCTGTGCCGTCCTCAAAGTTACCCTCGAAGACACCACGCTCAACCCTGACGAGGAGGAGATCGCCGGGCTGTTGTGGGTCGACTACGAGCATCTCCACGACAACCCACAGTGGTACCGCCAACTCCGGCTCTGTCCGTGGTTCGAGATCGCCATGCGCCGGGACTTCGCCTAACGGCGGCCTCTCGATCCCACTGGCTTCGAATCTCGTAGTCGGTTCTCACGAGTCGGACCCTACTTCGTTCGCGTCACTGAGGTCCCTTTCTTTGCACCGGCGACCTGAACCGAAAACACCCGTTCTCGTGGGATGAGTTCGTAGACATCCCGCCCGTTTTTTTCACCGGCTTTGACGCGCCAGTGTTCGGTTTCCTCTTCGTAGGAGATTTTTGAGGCGGCGACATCGTACTCGATCGGTCCATCCGGTGTTTCGTATTTGATGACGGCCATACTGCCACCTTGTCCCCGATTATTTATATACACCACGCAGCCGACGACCGTCAGGAGGGGAAAGCGTTTACCTCACGGCTGAACGTCGGATACGTATGAGTCTGGAGGATTTCACCGATGTCGACGAGGGCGAGGAGGCCGACGAGTCCGTCGAAACGTCGACGGCCGATGAGTCCGCCCCGTCGGGATCGAACCCTGACCCGGAGCCCGAACCCGACGACGATTTCCAGGAGTACTCGGTCACGGTCGACGGCGAGGATGTGGGTCTCGGCGCGCTGTCGGTCGCTCAGGGCCTGCGAGTCAGCGAGGAGGCCGACGACACCACTCTGCGGGCGTTCGTGGTCACGGGGAACCGCGACTCGGTCCGGCTCGGCAAATACCTACTCGTCCCCTATCCGGACGACGAAACGCTGTTCTGTCGGATCGTCGGCCTCGAATACGCCCAGGAGTTCCAGGCCGACGACGCTACCGAGATCCACGTCCGGCGGATGATGCGCCAGTCGGGTATCGAGGAGCGCGACTACAAGTTCATGGCCGAACTCGAACCGGTCGCCGTCCTGTATAAGGATTACAACGAGGATGGTGAGGCCGAACTGAAACGCCGGATGACCGACCGCGTGCCCAAACCCGGCGCGAACGTCGCCGAGGCAACCGACAGCGCCGAGATCAAAACCGGCCTCAAGATCCCCGAAGACGGCGTCTTCCTCGGCCACCTCTCGGTCGGTGGCGAGAAGGTCAAAACTGCTGCCACCCCCCCGACGATCGACTACCGACTGAAGGACGACTACGATTCGGGCGATCCGCTCGTCTTCCGACACACGCTGGTCGCTGGCGGTACCGGCTCGGGGAAAACGCATGCCTCGAAGAACGTCCTCCGGCAGTATCTGGACGAAGCTCGGGCCTACCCGATGGACGACGGTCGGACGGTCCAACCAGCGGTCGTTCAGTTCGACCCACAGGACGAGTACGCCCAGATGCACGACGACAACCCGGAGTTAGGTGGTGGCTACGCCCGCACGCTCGACCGAGAAGGCGTCGCCTACGGCGGCGTCGACGACACCATCGCGCTCGTGCCGAAGGAAGACGGCACCAGCTACGCCGGCGAGAGCCACCGTGCCGAGCGCATCGAGTTCACGATTCCGTTCTCGATGACCAAAGAGCGGCCGTGGCTCGTCGCGGGGAGCAGTCTCAACGAAAACCAGTTTTCGGCGCTCAGAACCCTCTTAAACCGTTTTTTCCGCCAGTACGGTGAGAGCGGTACCTACAGCGAATTTAAAAGCTTCCTCGACGATCCGGCGCTCCAGGAGGAACTCGACGAGTCGGGGCGGGTCCACGAGGCCACCTTTGACGCGGTCAAACGCCGGGTGTTGGCCATGCCCTCTGGGATCTTCGACCAATCGGCGAAACCGATCACCGAACTCGACCACCAGCTGGTCCGGCCCGGCGGGTTGACAGTTATCCCGACATACCACCTGAGTTCGAGCCGCGCCAAGGAGCTGTTCGTGCTGGCGGTCTCGGCATATTTGATCGACGACAAGCTCTCGAATACGCCCGATAGCGACCGGATCAAGGAGACGCCAGTCGTCCTGGGGATGGACGAGGCCCACAACTTTCTCACCGAAGCCGATACAGTCCAAGCTCGGAAAGTCATCCAGAAGTTCACTGAGGCCGCCAAACAAGGCAGAAAAGAGCGGCTTGGGCTGTTTTTGATCACCCAAGACCCACAGGACATCGCCGACTCGGTATTCAAACAAATAAATACGAAACTGGTGTTGAATCTCGGCGACGAGGACGCGATCAACAGTGTGAATATCCCGTCGACGCTCCAGTCGAAAGTTCCCTATATGGAAAAAGGCCAGATGGTGGTCTACTCGCCCGACAACTCCGAACCCGTCGAGCTAATCGGGTTGTCGACGTGTCTCACGCGGCACGGCTCATAAAAAAGCGGTCGGTGATCAGTGCTGTTCGTAGACCTGGATTTCGCCGGAGCCCGTGACGATGACTCCCCATTCGCCCAACTGGAAGCCGATGAAACACGAGCGCGTGGGTGCGGCGTTCGGTTCCCGGACGATCAGTTCGAGTGCGTCCGGGTCGACGGCCTCGTACAGCGGTGGCAGATCGAGCGGATCGCACCCGCTGGCCGCGGCGAGTGCGTCGATAACCACTTCGGTGATCGGTCGGTTCTGTGCTGAATCGTACTGTGTAATGTAGTGGAGTTCCCCCTCCCCCTGAACTGCTGCATTAGACATACAATACTTCGAACGACACACCCGGTAAAGAGCATATGCCTGATATATGTGTGATTTTATAACCGCTCGCTATACCACGTTACTCGTACTTTACCGGCTGTTGATATACTAATACACACGGTACTCCGGTAGGCGAAACTATCCCGCAGCGAAGAGTATCAATCCTGCTCGTTGTGTGGGTCTGCAGTCGATTGATCGTCTGCGTCTTCAGTCGACTGCTCGTCTCCATTCATGGTCGACTGCTCGTCCTGTGGTTCCGCGGTCGACTGGTCATTTGTGTCCCCAGCCGACTGATCGTCCCCTTCCGTGGTCGACTGACCGTCCGTCTCTTCGGTTGACTGGTCGTCGGGGAGTCGAGGCGTCGGCTCTCGATCAATAGCGTCCGATGTAGTCTCGCTGTCGGCATCGCCGAGCGCGGCTAGTTGGTCCCTAACTGCGGGTCGTTTGATCGTCCCGGAGGCGGTTCGCGGCAACGAGTCGGTGAAGGCGATCTGCCGCGGGAGCTTGTAGCCAGCCAGCCGCTCACGGCAGAAGCTTTCGATGGCCGTCGCCGAGAGCGTCTCCGTCTTCGGGACGACGAGCGCGCTCACGCGCTCGCCCCATGTTTCATCGTCGACCCCAACGACTGCCGTCTCGTCGACATCGGGATGCGAACGAAGCACCTCGACGACCTCGCCGGGGTCGACGTTTTCGCCGCCGGTGATGATGCGGTCGTCGATCCGGTTGAGCACGTAAAGATAGCCGTTGTCGGTGGTGTAGCCGATATCACCCGTTCGGAGACCGTGCTCGCAGAACGCATCGACGTTAGCGTCGACATCGCCGTAGTAGCCGGCGGTTACCATCGGTCCGGCGACGACGATCTCGCCGCGTTCTTCGGGCCCGACGGGCTCACCGTCGTCGACGATCGAGAGGTCGGTCCACATGAGCGGTCGGCCGACTGTCCCCGAGCGCTTGAAGGCCTGTTGGGGGCGGGCGGTGGCGATCTGGGAGGCAGTTTCGGTCATTCCGTAGGTCGGGAAGACGGGTATCGAGTAGTTCCGGCAGCGTTCGATCAGCGAGTCCGGCGCGGGTGCGCCGCCCAACAGGACCGCCCGCAGGGAGTCCGACAGCGTCCCCCGGCGTTCGAGCATCTCCGAGAGCATCGTCGGCACCAGCGAGACGACCGTCACGTCGTAGCGCTCGATGTCGTCGGCGACCTCTCCTGGATCGAACCCCGACCGGAGGACGACGGCGGTGCCGTACAGTGTCGACCGCAAGATGGGCGCGATACCGCCGACGTGGTAGAGTGCCAGCGTCATGAGCCACCGGTCGTCGGGCTCGACACCGAGGCGGAACGCCGAGGCCGCTGCACTCGCAAGCAGGTTGCCCATCGTGAGGACGACTGCCTTCGGCTCGCCGGTCGATCCCGAGGTAAAGACCATCAGCTGTGGGTCGTCGAACGCCCAGTCGACCGGCTCGACAGCTTCGGGCTCGACTGCCCGGAACGACTGGACTTCCTCCCACTGGGGCTCGTTGACCGAAGCCACCGGGGTTGCCTCCGAGGACTCGACGGCGAGCTGTTCGGTGTCGGCCCCACAGACCAGCATCGAGAGGTCACTGTGGTCGATCTGTCCGGCCAGTTCCGACGGTGTGAGCCGGTCGTTCAGCGGGACGAGCCGGAGCCCCAGCCGCTGGGCGGCATGCAGCAGGCAGACCGACAACAGCTGTGTCGACATGAGCATCCCGACGTGGTCGCCGGGTTCGATACCGAGGGCGGCGAGTCGCCCTGCCGTCTCGTCGACCGCGGCATCGAGGCCGCTGTAGGACCATCGGGTGTCGCTGTTGGTGTCGATCAACGCGAGGTCGTCCGGCGTCGCTGCAGCCCGGTGGGTGAGCCAATCGTTCATTCGTCAGTGGGTCCGTTCGGCATCGTCATGCGTCGTCCTCGGAAGCGCGAACTGTCAGGACGGGTATCTCTGATGTTCGGACGACCCGCTCAGTGACGCTGCCAAGCAGGTACCGGTCCAGCCCGGTTCGGCCGTGGGTCCCCATGACGATCAGGTCGACATCGTTGTCCGTGGCGTATTCGATAATCCCCCTGTATGGCGTTTCGGAGATCAACTCCGAGACTACGGCCACACCGGCGTCCTCGGCGGCGTCTGTCACTCGTTCGAGAGCTTCCTCCCCCTCTTCCTTGAGTGCGCCTAGCACAGTCTCCCTACCCGCATCGAGCGCGGGGTAGGCGGTCGTATCGAGGACGTACAGCGCGTGAAGTCGAGCGTCGGTCTCCTCGGCGAGCTCGACGGCGTGGTCGATCGCCGCCTCCGAGGCTGGGCCCCCGTCAGTCGGGAGGAGTATCTCACTGTACATTTGCTTAGACGATCCGTCCGACTGCACATAATCTCTTGGGGCACCTTATCAGATTGAGCGCCGATACTCGGTATCCAGGCCGGCGTCAGGTTCTTATATACAAACGTTGTGGCGGCTCTACAATCACGTGTATGTTGTTTTATTTCGGATGGCTCACGTCATGCGGTTCGACGACGGTAGCTATACAAAGATTTATATACTTACGGAGATAACTATATGTTAGGAAGCCCGCCAGCCCTTCTTTTTCTTTTTCTTTTTCTGGCCAGTGGGACCGTCCGGGGGAAACCATGAGCGAAACAACAATCAAAAGCTACGTCAGGGGCGAGGACCGAACGACAGAACAGACCGAAGAGCGGGAGGCCGACGAGACTCTCAGCTGTCCGGAGTGTAGCGGCCAGCTGATCACCGACGAGGAACACGGCGAGACTGTGTGTACCGACTGCGGACTCGTCGTTGAACAGGACGCCGTCGACCGCGGGCCGGAGTGGCGCGCCTTCGACAGCGCCCAGCGGGATTCGAAGTCGCGTGTGGGGGCACCGACGACGAAGATGATGCACGACAAGGGGCTGTCGACGAACATCGGCTGGCAGAACCGCGACGCCTACGGGAAGGCCCTGAGTTCGAACCAGCGCCGACAGATGCAACGCCTCCGCACGTGGAACGAACGGTTCCGCACGCGCGACAGCAAAGAGCGGAACCTCAAGCAGGCACTCGGCGAGATCGACCGGATGGCAAGCGCCCTTGGACTGCCGAAGGCCGTCCGCGAAACAGCGTCAGTCATCTACCGCCGGGCGCTCGACGAGGATCTGCTGCCAGGCCGCTCCATCGAGGGCGTGGCGACAGCGTCGCTGTACGCCGCCGCCCGACAGATGGGCAACCCCCGGAGTTTGGATGAGTTCGCTGCCGTCTCACGAGTCGAGAAAATGGAGATGACCCGAACCTACCGGTATGTTGTTCGGGAACTCAAACTCGAAGTCCAGCCCGCCGACCCCGAACAGTACGTCCCGCGGTTCGTTTCGCGGCTCGAACTGAACGACGAGGTCGAACGCGAGGCCCGCTCGCTGCTCCGGGGTGCGAAGGAGGCGGGCATCACCAGCGGCAAATCGCCGGTCGGCCTCGCGGCGGCGGCCGTCTACGCTGCCGCACTGCTCACCAACCAGAAGGTGACTCAGAGCCAGGTCGGGGACGTCGCCGACATCTCCGAAGTGACGATCCGCAACCGGTACAAGGAACTCCTGGAAGTCGACCACGGCGAACTGTTCGACTAACACCGCCAGCCGACGTTGCTATTTCAATTCAGTTGACAGATACATACAACGTTTTGTGACTGGCATACGTTATCTCGTGTCATGGAAGAAGCGTTTGTTCGACTCCTCTGTTCGGAGTGTGGCAAAAGTTGGCAGAAGACACCGACTGCTGTGCCCGACGTCCGGTCGAACTTCAGCTGTCCGAACTGCCATGCGACGCGTCGGTTCGCGGAGTTCCTTCGAACCGAGCGGGATCTCGAAACGGTCAAACAGTTCCAAGAGGCGTAGGCCTCGTAGTAGGTGGCTCCTACTCCCGTGTAGCTTGCACCTGTGAACCTCCAGACAAGCCGTGTCTCGCGTTCCGAACCGTAGTAGTCGACTCCTACGATAGGAGCCGATCGGCTGTGCGCGCCAGCGAATAGACGGGTCGTGAGCCGAAATCGACACCCTCATATCCCGGATCATCATCATTCATTAGTATCAAACCGACCGTGAGTCGGGTATATAGACGCTATATACAAGTTCCTTGTTAACTCATCTCAAGATAGTACTATAACCCTCCGGTCGCTACGAGAGTTTGCTCATGAAGAAGCAGGAGCTCATTCACCTACACGGCCTGCTTGCCGAGGTACGTACTCAGTGTGAGATGTGGGAAGGCGAATTCGAACTCACCGAATACGAAACTCTTGGCATCAAGCCGACATCGATCCACAAGTCAAAGACCGATCACAAAGCAGCTGTTTTCAAACTGGCGAAGGGTATTACGTCCTCGATGGCCGAGGCCGAAGCGGAGTCCGAAGCCGAGCCACTGGCTCCCAACGCGGACTAACACTTCGAACAGTGTTCTACAGCTCTCAGTCGCTGAGCGACAGCTACTGATTGACGAGCGTTTTTAACACCTAGCCGGACTCATCACTCGGACTGGTCGTCGACACTGCCCAGCCGCTCGGCGATCGCTGCGCCGACCGTTCGAGGGTCCGCCTCGACGACATCGATACTGTCGCCGACGGTGATCGTCCCCGGTTCGACCACTCGTGCACAGATCCCACCGCGTCCCTCCCCGAGCGCGCTGGCAACGCCGTTCTCACCAGCTACTTCCTCGACGTGTGCACATGGTGGTCGCGGGCGTGTCCCCCGAAGCTCGGCGCTCCCGATTCGGACCGTCGACTCGAGTAGGTCATGAAGCACCACCCCATGAGTGACGACATTCCGGCGGTGTCGGCCGTCCCCAAGGTCGATCCCGAACTCTTCGTGAATCGTTTTTACGGCTTCGGCTTCGATCAGTGTTACCTCACAGACGTCGTACGGCGAGTAGTAGCCCGTCCCACGGAGATAGCGGTCGCCGACGAGGCCGCCCTCGACGACGTCGACCGACTGCTGGTGGACCATCGGCTCGCCGTTTTCCGGCGCAATACACAGCTGTTCGACCGTTCCCATACCTACAGTAGCAGCCCACTCGGTGTAATCGTTCGGCTACGAACGGGTGAGCCGCACGTCGAGACAGACATTCAACTCGTGTGGCGCGTAGGATCGCACGACGTGTTCGGTTTCGACCTGCACGTCGTACTCGGGTTCGGCAGCCGCCCGAATCGCCTCGATACCGGGACCGAAGGGGTCCGAATCGTGCTGGATGTCGTAGTAGTGAATCACACACTCGTCGCCTGCGAGTTCGACCGCCGTCTCCAGGAACGCCCCAGCACTGTGTGGGAGGTTCATGACGAGCCGGTCGGCCCACCCGCGGTAGTCGTCGACTACTTCTCGCACGTCGCCCGAAATCGCTGTTATAGACTCACTAACGTCGTTTCGGCGGGCGTTTTCGCGGAGATAGTCGATGGCTGTCTCGTTGAGGTCGACGGCGACGACCTCGGCCCCTCGGCTAGCTGCGGGAATCGCAAACGGACCGACACCGGCGAACATATCCAGGACGCGTTCGTCGGCCTCGATCTGGTCGACGACGCGGTGACGTTCGGTCGCCAGTCGGGGCGAAAAATAGACCGCCGCGAGATCCAGGAGGAACTCGTGGCTGTACTCGCGGTGGACGGTTTCGGTTGGCGACCGACCGGTATCAGGGTCCTCGCGCTCGGCCAGTAGCTCCCAGTCGCGGACGCGGAGTTCACCCTTGATTTTCGAGGCCCGATTGAGCACCGAGCGCGCGGGGAGATCCGACTCCATCACCGCTTCGGCGATTTCGGCGGCGCGATCGGAGTCGTCCTCGTCGACGATGACGACATCGCCCAGCCGTTCGAGCGAGGGCTCGTAGCCGAGGATGTCGGCGGGCGTCTGGACTGTCTGTCGTGCTGGAAGCTCGCGGACTGTCGTCTCGAACCGGTCGGGAACGGCCGTCGGGTCCGTCACTGGTATATAAAGCGTTCCCTCATCCACGACGATCTGGTGGTCGTTGTCGAGTACTCCGACCTTGGCCAGCGCCTGCCGACTCTCTTCGCCGTCTGCCCGCGGGACGGCGATACACGGAACCTCCATACGAGTCAGTAGTCGCAGGGCGAATGAGTAAGGGTGACGTTTCGACACGGTCGTCGAGTTCGGATGGCTGCCGCTCTAAACCGGTGCTTTTAGGCTATCGACACCAACAGCCGCATAATGGCCGACTCGGAGTTTCCGGAGCCCCAGCCCGGACCGTCGTGGGAGCAGCTGCGCGTTCGGCTCGCCTGTAGCGCGGGCGTGGCAGTCGTTCAGCTCGCGATATTCTGGGAGTTCGTTGTTCGGTCGCTACCGTTCCTCTGGCCGCCGGTCGAGCCGATCACCCAGTGGGTGAGTTTCATCATGATCTCCGCCGGATCGTTCGTCGTCATCTCCGGGTTCTTCGGCACCCTCATCGCCGATCAGATTTATAAACGGTATCTGGCTGACGGCCGGTAGCAGCCGGCTACTTATATATCGTCGGCGGATTGCCGCTCGGAGAGTGCCGTTACTTGTGGTGAATCAGTCGTTGCGTCGTGTGAGACGACCGCACGCGCATCGAACGCCGCTTCGAGCGTCTCAGTTGTGAGCACTGATGCGGGGACGCCAGCCTCCAGGACCGATCCCCCGGCGAGCAACACGAGCCGGTCGCAGTAGCGGGCAGCCAGATTTAGGTCGTGGATCGCTGCCACCGCCGCCCGTCCCTCGTCGACGACCGACCGGACCAGATCGAGGGTGTTGATTGCGTGGTTGATATCGAGGTTCGCGGTCGGCTCGTCCAACAACAGCAGCGGCGTGTCCTGTGCGAACGCCCGTGCCAGCAGGACGCGCTGTCGTTCCCCGCCGCTGAGTTCGGTCACCGGTCGGCCGGCGAACGCCGACAGCGAGGCGTCGTCGAGGGCCTCGTCGACCCTCTGTCGGTCTTCGTCGTCGGCGGTCCCGAACCGACCGATATGTGGGTTGCGGCCCATGGCGACGGCCTCCTCGACCGAAAAGGAAAACGAGAGCCGCGTCTCCTGTGGCACCGTGGCGACCAGTTGACCCGTCTTTCGTGCCGATAGCGCCGAGACGTCGTTGCCGTCGACCGTCACCCGTCCCTGCGTCGGTTGTAGGCTCCCACGTATCGCCCGCAGTAGCGTCGTCTTCCCCGCCCCGTTCGGGCCGACGAGGCCGACGAGATCGCCGCCGTCGGCCGTGAGTGAGACGTCGCTGAGGATTTCGCTCCCGCCGAGGTCGACCGAGAGATGGTCGACAGACAGCACGGGGTCGCTCATAGCTCGTGGACCTCCCGGCTCCGAAGCAAGTAGAGGAAGAAGGGCGCGCCGAGGGCGGCGGTGACGATCCCGACAGGAATCTCTGTCGCGCCCGCGCGGGCGACCGTATCCGTGAGGACGAGAAAAGACGCTCCGGCTAGCGCCGCCGCGGGCAGCAGCACCCGGTGGTCGGGGCCGACGACGAGCCGGACCATATGGGGGACGATCAGCCCAACGAAACCGATCACCCCGGAGACGGCGACCGCCGCGGCGGTGAGGACGGCCGACACCGCAAGCAGGATTCGCTTGGTTCGCTCGACCTCGACGCCAAGCCCGTGGGCGGCCTCCTCGCCGAGCAGGAGCACGTTGAGATCCCGCGCGTAGGCCAGCAGGATCCCGAACAGCAGCGGAACCGTAAGAAGGGTGACCGTCACGTCGTCCCACCCGGCGTTGCCGAGGTGGCCCATTAGCCAGTGGACGACCTGCCGGAGGCCGTCGCCGCTGTGGAGCTGGAGAAAGGCGATCACTGCACCGAGGAACGCCTGAATGGCGACTCCCGCAAGGAGAAGCGTCGCAATCGGTGTCCGACCGCCCTCGGTCGCGATCGCGTACACGCCGAAAGCGGCCAGTAGTGCGCCGATGAAGGCCGCACCCTGCAACCCAAGGCCGAACGGTATTGCTACTGGGACGACCAGAAACGCGACCGCTCCCGCGGCTGCACCCGAGGAGACGCCGATGATCGAGGGGTCTGCCATTGGGTTCCGGAAAAACCCCTGCATCACGGTCCCGGCCGCGGCCAGCGCGAAGCCGACGACCGCCGCCAACAGGATTCGTGGCAGTCGCACCCGCATCACGATCGTCTCGTAGGTGGTATCGACGGTGTAGGAAAACGGTGACTGCCACCGGAGCTCCGGGGCGGGCAGTTGGAGCGCGTTGCCGATCGAGCTGCCAGTCAGCTCTATCCCAGTCGGCACCGACAATGCGTTGAGAAGCACCTTCACCACAGCCAGCGGGTGGATCGACACCGGGCCGATCCCGGCGCTCACGGTGATCGAAACCCCGAGTACAGCAGCTAACCAGATCGACCAGCCCACCGCACGCTGGCGCACGTCCATGACTGAAAGCCACCTTGGAGTAGTGAAATACTTATTGACTTGCCACCGAAGACGGAGTAATGCGTCAATATAACCGACTTCTCGTTTCGATTTTCATCGTCGTCGCGCTGCTGGCGATCGCACCAGCCACTGTCGCGGGACAGTCCAATACGACTTCATCGGAGGTCGACGCCAATGACTCGTTCCCGATCACGCTGACCGATGCGACCGGTACCGAGGTGACACTCGACGAACGGCCGGATCGCGTCACGACGACCAACCCCAGCGCCGCACAGGTGATGTGGGAACTCGACGCCGAGTCGCAGGTCGTCGGTCTCACGCAGTTCGCACACTATCTCGATGGGGCCGAGACCAGACAGAACGTCTCCTCGACCGAACTCGGGGTGAGCGTCGAACGCGTGGTCGACACCGAACCGGATCTCGTGCTCGCGCCGAACGCGACGAGCGTCGAGTCCGTCGAGCGGCTTCGAGAGACCGGACTCACAGTATATCACTTCCCGGCGGCCACCGACTTCGAGGACGTAAAATCGAAGACGCTGACGATTGGCCAGCTGACCGGCAACGAGCAGGCGGCCCGCGAGACAAACGCGTGGGTCGATGCCAACGTCGAGGCGGTGTCGACCGCGACGGCCGATGCCGACCAGCCGCGACTGATGTACCCACTGTTGGGTGGCTTCTCGGTCGGCGATGACACCTTTATCAACGAAATCATCGCGGCCGCAGGTGCCGAGAACGTCGTCGCCGACGAGTTCGACGGCTACGAGGTCGTCAACACCGAGGCAGTCATCGACCTCGATCCGGAGGTCCTACTGGTGACTGATCAGACCGAGGGCCAGATCCTCGACAGCGAGCCCTACTCGCTGACGACTGCCGGACGGAACAACGAATCGGTGTTCCTGGAAGTTAATTACATCAATCAGCCAGCCCCTCGGAGCCTCGTCTACTCGACGCGGAACCTGACCGCACAGCTCCATCCCGAGCTGTACGACGAGTCGGATTTCGTCAGCCGCAGCGAGGCGGCAGCCAGCCTTGACCAGTCGACCAGCGGGACTGATAGCGAATCCGAGACCAACGAAACAGAGTCGACGACAGAACAGACTGATGACAACGAGACCGGGGTCTCAGCTCCTGGATTCGGTGTGGCCGTCGCCGTGGTTTCGTTGCTCGGCGGGAGCCTACTGGCGCGCCGCCGCTCGGGAGCCTAACCGGACCGCGGGCAGTCGACAGTCGTAACCGTATTACCACAGCATCACCGTCACACAGGTATGGTAGAGAACGTGCTGTGGCCCGCCTACTTCGACGCCGGGCTGACGCGGTCGGAGGGCCGACGCGTCCCGATGGATCTCGCGGTCGACGAGCCGACGGTCGACGAGATCGCCGACGCCGTCCAGCAGGTCGGCTACGACGCGGTGATCGAACGCGACAAAACCTACTCCAGGGAGTTCGACCCCCGCGGCCGCGTGCTTGTCAAGGGAGCCGATGACACCAAAAACGACCTCGTCCAGGCGATCGGGGCCTACGTCGAACTCCTCCGCGAGTAATGCGGCGCATTGGCACCGTCGACCGAACGGCACAGGGACTGGCCATCGTCAGCGTTGAGGGCGACGACATCCCCGACATCGGCCTCATGGTCATCAACGAATCGCTGTCGACCGTGGGACGAATCGTCGACGTCTTTGGCCCCGTCGACGGCCCCTACGTGGCAATTACGCCGACCGACTCGACTCCACTGACCGAGCTCGTTGGGACGAAACTCTACGCCCGCTGACGGGACCGGAACACAACGCCCAAACCCCCCTCGCCCCAACCCGATGATATGTTTCCCCGGGAGTACCGCGGTGTCGCGGGTGCCGTCCTGCTGTTTCTGCTGATTCAGCTCGGCTCGCTCGCGTTGGTCCAGACCTTTTTTGAACAGGGGTATCAGGCCGTCGAGAACCCCGACGATCCCACGAACAGTCTCCTGTATATCGGTGCAATCCTGCTGGCGACGCTCGGCTTTCTGGCTGCATTTAAATACGATCTCGACTGGATCGTCCGCGTGGTCATCGTCGCCACCAGCGGCCTGCTGGCCTGGTACGTCTTCAGCGCACTGTTCCCGATGGTCGTGGCCGTTGCCCTCGGTTCGGCCGTCGCCATCGCGCTGTGGGTCTACCCCGAGTGGTACGTCGTCGACACCGCCGGCGTGCTGATGGGGGCGGGGGCGGCTGGACTGTTCGGGATCACCTTCGGCATCCTCCCCGCACTGGTTTTGCTGTCGGTGCTGGCAGTGTACGACGCGATCAGCGTCTACAAAACCGAACATATGCTCGACCTCGCCGACGGGGTGATGGATCTCCGTATTCCTGCGATCCTCGTGATTCCGCTCTCGCTGTCCTACTCGCTGCTCGACGAGGAGTCCGGGATGAGTGATAGCGACGAGTCGACCGAAGATACTGATGATGCCGAAAACGCCGATGGGCCCGACGACTCCGTCGATGGCGAAACCGACGATGATGACGAGCGCGACGTGTTTTTTATCGGCCTCGGCGATGCGGTGATTCCGGGCGTGTTGGTCGCCAGCGCCGCCTTCTTTTCGCCAGCCCCGCAGTTCGCGGTGCCGATCATCGAGCTCAATCTCCCGGCACTGCTCGCGTTGATCGGCACGCTCGGCGGCCTGCTCGTCCTCATGCGAATGGTGATGAAGGGACGGGCCCACGCCGGACTCCCGCTGCTCAACGGCGGCGCAATCGCTGGCTATCTGCTGGGCTCGCTTTTGGCCGGAATCTCTTTGCTCGAAACGGTCGGCTTGACCGGTATGATATAAAAATAGTTGCCGACTACCGATCAGTCGTCGGCCTTCCTTCTTATTAGTCGTCGACACCCTCACGCACCTTCACGGCCATCCCGCTGTCGAAATCGACCATCCCGTCGGCCGACAGTTCGGCCCGGCCGACAGCCAGCAGCTCGCCGCGCTCGTGGACGACCAGCACCTCGTCACCGGGCCGAATTTCGGGATCGACCTCGTCGACGAACTTCGCGAACGTGTTTTTGCCCTCCCTGACGAACGGTTCGGACTCGTCGCCGACGACCACCTGGTTCGCCGGGGCCTGGAGCTCAAGCAGTCGCCGTCCGCCAGCGATACCGAGCGTAAACCGGCCGTCGACGCCGTAGGAAACCAGCCGTGCGTCGTCAGTGTGGACCTGTCGGGGCCGTCCGCCGGTCGACCGGCGGATCTCGAAGCGCTCGTCGGTGGGGAACAGTGTTGTCCCCGCCCCCGCGCCGAACTGGTAGTCGGCGACCGTCCGCAGGGCATCGATGTCGCGGGCTGGACTGCTGCCATCGTCGCCACCGGTATCGCTGTCAGTGCTGTCGGCGTCGGCATCCGAAACCGCAGTCGGCGCAGGGTCGTCGCTCATAGCGTGAGATTCCGGCCAGTGTATAAAAACGGGTGGATTTCAGACTGCCGCGACGAGCCGGTTGCGGAGCCACCACAGCAGGCCGAACAGTACGACGCCGAGGGCGACCCCCGCGAGCGTGCTGCCGAGGACGGCCCGGCCGAAGGCGATCCCGACCGCACCGCCGACGATGAGTGGAACTGCCGCCGATTCGATCTGCTTCGGGTCGACCATTTATAACAAATAGCGGTTCTCGTCGTCGGAGAGGTCGGTGAACTCGTCGGTCGCCTCGATCAGTTCCTCGGCCGTCGAGGAGCCGAAGGCCATCACCTCGACTTTGACGCCCTCGTGGCGGAGGTGCGAACAGAGCCGCGAGAAGTCGCCGTCGCCCGTACAGAGGACGACCGTGTCGACGTGGTTGGCCAGCGTCACCGCATCGAGACTCATCCCCACGTCCCAGTCGGCCTTCTTGGTGCCATCGCCGAAGGTTTTTATTTCCTTGATTTTGGTCTCGAAGCCGATGTCGATCAGGGCCTCGAAGAACTTCTCTTCCTCGGGGGAGTCGGCCCGAATGACGTAGGCGATCGCCCGCGTCAGCTCGCGGTCCGAGACTGCCTCGTCGAGCAGCGACGAGTAGTCGATGTTTTGGGAGTAGAGGCTCTGGGCCGTGTGATAGAGGTTCTGTGAGTCCGCGAGGACGGCGACCCGCTGGTTGGGGTGGATATCAGTCATTGTCCTCGCCGATCACACACCGGAGTTCGGACCGAAGGTACTCGCCAATCGAGGCGAGCAGGCCGGGCGCGTCTGTTCCGTCGCCACAGATAATCGACTGTTCGAGCAGACCGAGTCGCTCGACGGTGACGATATCTTGGGCGTGGCCCGCGCGGTTGACCGTCGCCCGCACCTCGCCGCGGGTGGCGCTGTTGACGTTGACCCGGCCGCGGCCACGGCTCCAGTCGTAGAGTCGGTCGACCTCTTCGTCGGCCAGCCGCGAGGGCTCGCCGTAGACGAATGTCATCGGGAGGTGCTGAATGAGGCCGAACCGCTCGCGGATCTGCGAGGGCGTTCCCTGTCCGAGGCCGAGTTCGTCGGCTGGAATCCGGATCTTCTCGCCCGCATCGAGGGTGATCCCCTCGTCGTCCCAGGATTCGAGCGTCCCGACGTAGGTTTCGCCCTCGGTGAAGTGGTCGGTGACTTCTCCCCACCGTTCGCCGAGGACGTTTCGGGCGGCCGTGGCGTCGTCGCCGGTTAGGGTGACAGTAACGAAGTCATCCCGGCGGACGCCGAGTTCGGCCTCGACGCTGAGTTGGTGGATGTCGTTTTCGATCAGTGATCCGAGACTCTTGAGCGCGCGCTCGCGGGCCTCGCCTTCGACGTAGCATTTGGTGGCTAAAACGACCATTAGGCGTGAATGTCGACGTTGAGTTCGTCACGAAGGGCGTCGACTCGGTCCTCCAGGGCATCGACGAGCCGGTCGTTGTCCATCGATTCCAGCGGGGAAGCACACTCCGGACACTCGAAGCCGAAGTCCATCGCCTCGCCGAACTCGAAGCGGATCGAACACACCTCACAGAGATAGAACTCGTGCATCCGCTCGTACTCCTCTCGCTCCTCGATCGCCTCCAGGAGACGGTGCATCTCCTCTTCGAGGTTTTCCGGGATGTTGTCGTAGTGGAACGTCCACAAATACGTCAGCCAGCCGGAGTCCTCGTCGCGGAGCCGACGGTAGGAGGCCAGATCGTTCTCGTACAGAATGAACAGCGCACGCCGGACCGTGTTCAGTTCGAGATCCAACTGCTCTGCGAGCTCTTCGTCAGTCACTTCGCCGTCCGGCGGGGCCGCAGCGACGGGCATCCCCTCCGGACCGACCAACTCGTGGAGGTACTTCTGGATAACCGGGTCGTTCAGCAGATCCTCAAAAGCCATTACCGGTATTCGGCGGTGAACTCGGTTAAAAGCACCGAATGGACCCTGTGGTCGCGTTAGGCGTCGGGATTGCTACCAGCATCGGCGTCACCGGGCACGACCTTCTTGCCGGTCGACTGCGGAATCACCTGATTTTCAGCGTCGACCCACTCTTGATCCAGTTCTCGACCCTCAAAGAGCCGGTCCAAAAAGACGGCCAGCCCGGCGACCTCGGAGTGCGGTTGGTTGGTGACGCCGACGTTCCAGTCGGCGTACTCGTAGATCTCGAAGGGGACTTTCTCGCCACCGACGACGACCATTAGCGGCTCGTCTTCGAGGGCGGTTCGCACCTCGCCTTCGACCTCCTGGACCGGGAGGCCGTACATCGTGAGATGGACGACCCTGCCCGCCCAGTTGTCGACGAGTGCCCGGAGGCTGTCGCTCTGTTCGATCTCGAAGGGTCCCCCAAAACGGTCGGTAATGTCCCGGACCGTCTCGACGGATTGGCCCGCGTTGTCGGGGACGATCACCCGGTCGGCACCGAGCGCACGGGCGGTGAGCCCGACGTGGGTTGTCATCCGGTCGTCGCGGCCCGGACGGTGGCCGTAGCGGACGACAACGACCTCGTGTGGCTTTTGCATGGCGAAGTCGACTCGATGGCCCACCCTGTGGGTTTCGTTTTGCCACTGGTAGCTACCGCCTACCCTGTCGACCACAAGGTTCAGGCACTGGTAGTGACTGGCTACCATATGGTATTTTCCGGCGATCAGGTACCCGATTTCACCGCACCGCTCGTCAGCGACGGCGACACCGTTGCGACCACCCTTTCGGACCACCTCGGCTCCGGGCCGGTCGTATTGGCCTTCTTCCCGGCAGCGTTTTCATCGACCTGCACGGTCGAACTCTGTACGTTCCGTGACGACCTCGCGCAGTTCGAGGGGCTCGGAGCCACCGTCTTCGGCATCAGCACCGACACCTCCTATGCGCTCGAACGGTTCCGCGAGGTTGAGGGACTGACGTTCGATCTTATAAGCGACAATGACGGGGCGATCATCGAGGCCTACGATCTGGTCGACGACGAGTCGTTCGTATATAAAGGCATGAAGGGAGTGGCGACCCGGTCGGTGTTCGTCGTCGACAGCGAGGGCACGATCCAGTACGTCTGGATTGCCGACAACCCGGGCCAAGAGCCCGACTACGAGGCAGTCGTTGAGGCGGTCGAATCGCTGGCCGACTGACAGCTCGGGCCGAGTGTTTTTGCCGGTCGGGGCGAAACAGTGGCCGAATGAGCGATTCCGAGCAGTCGACCTTCGAGTACGACCCCGACGCCGACCATCCCTATCCCGACGAGCGGCTGAACGAAATCCTGCCGGTCGTCACCTCCGATCCCGAGATCGTCACCTACCTCGAAGCCCAGAACATCAACGCCGTCACCCGGAAACAGTACAGCGACCACGGCCCGAAACACATCGAGATCGTTCGGAACCGCGCCTTACGGCTGTACGAACTGCTGAAACGTGGCGGCATCGAGTTCAACGGTGCGACCGAGCAGGGACTTGAGGAGTCCTTCGAACCGGTAATCCTCGCGCTGGCGGCGACACTCCACGACATCGGCCACGTCGTCCACCGTGACAGTCACTCGTATTACTCGATTCCACTCGCAGCGGACGTTCTCGACCGACTGCTGCCGGATCTCTACGGCACCGAAACTGCCGTCCGGGTGAAGGCCGAAGTCCTCCATGCGATCCTCTGTCATCATACCGAAGAGACGCCACTCACCACGGAGGCCGGAGTCATCCGTATCGCCGACGGGCTGGACATGGAGCGCGGTCGCTCGCGGATTCCCTACGAAAGCGGCGGTCGCGGGATCAACACGCTGTCGAGTCAGGCTATCGAGAACGTCCGGCTTATCCCCGGCGACGAGACGCCAGTGTTGGTCGAGATCGAGATGATCAACGCCGCGGGCGTCTATCAGGTCGACAACCTGCTGAAGGCCAAACTCGGCGGCTCGTTGCTCGAAGAGCAGGTGCGGATCGTCGCGGTCAACACGAAAGCCGACGATATGTTGGTCGAACGGATCGAGCTTTAAATAGCCAGAGCCGAACTGCCGACAGAGCCCAATATATTAGGCCCCGTTCTTATTCGGTAACGATTCCTCTGGTGAATTGCGAACCTCCCAGACGGTCCCTCCCCCTCCCATGTCCACCCCCCCACACCACACGACTACGGACTGTGTCGAGCTGTTGTCGGACCCCACACGCCGACGAATCTGTGCGATACTCAGTAGCCCCGACCCACCCGTCTCCGAGCGGGATCTCGCGGTCGAACTCGCGATCCGGTTTCTCGACCGACCAGCCGCAGACATCACCGCCGAGCAGCGACGACAGCAACGGATTCAGCTCCACCACCACCAGCTCCCGAAGCTCGCCGACCATGGCCTGATTGTCTACGACCAGTCGACACGAACGGTCTCGATCACCGCCGAGGGTTACGAGGCACTGGCGGCCTCCACCAATACCTACCAGCACCCCCGGCTACAGCCTTTATGAGCTCCGACTGACTGATTCCCCGCCTGCAGTATCGCAACCAACGTTCGTACCGACGCCGTCCCAGCAGCGGCTTCTGGCTGCGAAATCATCAGATTTATTTTATATATCGGATATACCTATCCGATTGATTATTAAGTGATCCGAACAGATACAGCAGGTACCTGAGCCATTAGTATGTCTGACTCCGAGTCTTCACGGGAGATCCCAGGGGACGATTGGGATCGGGAACACGCCAGCCTCTCCAGCCGAGAGCAGCAGGACACCGCCGACAGCGATGGGTTTTTCGAGACTGCAGCGAACCGGTTCGAAGAGCTTCGGCACCGACTCGATTTGGTTCGCAAGATCATTCGTGGGTCGCCGATCTCCGTTCGTCCGTACCGTCCGGAGGCTGACGGCCATCTGTCTACCTTTGAGGTCCCCGACGGCGAGGAGGAAGTCGACCGCTACTGGGTCAACGCCCCCTTCGCCTACGTCGTTATCACGTACGACGACGAGGCGAGCGAACGCTACTACAACGCCGTCGAGCCGGATCTCGACGGCTTCGAACGGCAGCTGTTAGGGAGACTCAAAACCGATATTCGGGCTCCCCTAATGTACCAGCCCGCTGACGAATTCAGCACCGAGGAGGCGCTGGTCTCCGAACTCAGTCGACTCCTCGAAACCTACGGGATTGAGGTCGGGATGCGGACGTTTTACGCGCTGTTCTACTATCTCAAGCGGGATTTCCGGGATTTCGGCAAGCTCGATCCGCTTTTAAATGACGAACATATCGAGGATATCTCCTGTGACGGCTACGAGCTGCCGATCTTCGTCTACCACGACGACTACACGGATATCGAGACCAACATCTCCTTCGGCGAGAAGGAACTGGATAACTTCGTTATTCGACTGGCCCAGCAGTCGGGCCAACACATCAGTGTCAGCGATCCGATGGTCGAGGCGACGCTCGAAGACGGCTCCCGTGCGGAGATGTCGCTGGGCCGTGAGGTCACTCCGCGGGGGTCGGCCTTTACGATCCGGCAGTACGCCGACGATCCCCTGACGCCGATCGACCTCATCAACTACAACACTTTCAGCATCGAGCAGATGGCCTACTTCTGGCTCTGCATCGAGAACAACAAGAGCCTCATTTTCGCCGGTGGTACGGCGTCAGGAAAGACGACCTCGATGAACGCGGTCTCGATGTTCATCCCGCCGCGGTCGAAGGTGCTGACCATCGAGGACACCCGCGAACTGTCGCTGTACCACGACAACTGGCTGTCGTCGGTCACCCGCGAACAGCTCAGCGAGGGATCGGACATCGATATGTACGACCTGCTGCGGTCGGCACTCCGCCACAGGCCGGAATACATCATCGTCGGCGAGGTCCGCGGGAAGGAGGCCGTCACGCTGTTCCAGGCGATGAACACCGGCCACACCACGTTCTCGACGATGCACGCCGACTCCATCGAGACCGTGATCAACCGGCTGGAAAACGAGCCGATCAACGTCCCGCGGGCGATGGTCCAGTCGCTGGATATGCTCTCGATCCAGACCCAGGCCCGCATCGACGAACAGCGCGTCCGTCGGGCCCGCGTGATCGGCGAGATCCGCGGCATCGACCAGCGTACTGGTGAGTTGGACTACGCCTCGGCGTTCAACTGGAACGCCAACAACGACACCTTCGTCAGCAACGATAGCGAACTCCTCGAAGAGATCCAAGACGACCGGGGGTGGAGCCGAGACCAACTGCTCAGGGAGATGCGCAACCGCAGGCAGGTGTTATCCTTCCTCCAGCAGAAGGGGATCAGCGACTATCGGCAGTTCACGGCGCTTATCAACGAGTACTACGCCCACAAACAGCGCGTCCTGGACCGCATCGAAGACGACAACTCGGTCGACGAGGTGACCGTCGGACAGCCGGTCGACAGCTAATGTTCGCGTACATTCCCCTGCTGCTCGGCCTCGCGCTGTTTTCGGTGCTCCTCTTGCCGCAGGTCAGCGACCGCGCGGAGACTGTGATGGACGGCGTCGGTCAAGCGTTGTTGGGAGAGACAGTAAGCACGGAGGCACGGCGACGCGAGCAGCTGCCGGAGATGGAGGCTGCACACATCCCCAGATCACACCGATCGTTCAGCTCCCAGACCGTGCTGTACTCGGCGTTTGCGGCCATCGCGGCCGGGTTGATGAGCCTCTCGGTGCTGTGGCTGCTGGTTTCGTTTCTGCAGGGATTGGCTGATTCGGTCAGTGTGATCGGACGGATCGAGGGCCTCGGCCTCCTGGAGTTCTGGCCCCGGTTCGCGGTGACGCTGTTCGGTAGTTTGGCTGCGACCGTCATCGTCGGCTTCGCCGCCAACTGGCTGCGGTGGTTCGTCATCGACCAACAGGCCTACTCCCGTGGCTCGCAGATCGACGCGACGCTCCCCCGAACGGTGGCGTTCATGTACGCCCTCTCGCGGAGCGGGATGGCGTTCACCCAGGTGCTTCGGACGCTCGCCGACAACCGACGAGTGTACGGCGAGGCCGCCGACGAGGTCAACGCGACCGTCCGACAGATGGACCTGTTCGGCGTCGACCTCCAGACCGCCATCGAAGACATGGGCGAACGAACGCCCTCGGACAACATGGCCGAACTCAGCGAGAACCTCGGCAGCGTGCTGGGCAGCGGTCGGAGCCTTTCTACCTATCTTCGCTCGCAGTACGAACGCTACAAGGAGGAGGCCGAGGCCCAACAGGAGCAGTATCTCGAACTGCTGTCGACGCTGGCGGAGGCCTATGTGACCGTCTTGGTCGCCGGGCCACTGTTCGTGATCACGACGCTGGCGGTGATCGGACTCGTATTGCAGGATACCCTACCGGTGATGCGGGTGATCAGCTACGTCGGCATCCCGCTGGCGACGCTAGCATTTATTATTTACGTCGACAGCGTCACCCAGTCGGTCGGGACACCCGGCGACGCCGATCGGGACGAGATCGACGACAGCCCGGCGGCCCAACAGGCCCAGACGGTCGCCGACGGCGGCGTGGCTGAGGGTCGCTGGCTGCGACAGCGGGAAATTCTCGACACCTACGACAAACTCAATCGCGTGCTGACGTGGCTCACACAGCCCGGTGAGATCATCCTCCGGCGGCCAACGTTGACCTTCGGCATCACGGTCCCGCTCGGCCTGCTGTGGGTGGGCCTGACGATCGGCGAGTTCGAGATCGAGCTCTTCAGTTTCCTCGAAGCCGTCGTCCCGCCGGTGGCCGAAGCCGGGATCGTCGTGCTCGGCACCTACGCTGTCGTCTACGAGCTCCGCAAGCGACAGGCCCGCAGCATCGAGCAGGCGGTCCCCGACTTCCTGGATCGGTTCGCCAGCGTCAACGACGCCGGGATGACGATCATCGAGAGCTTCCGCCGGGTCAAAGACAGCGACCTCGGCGGGCTCACGCCCGAGCTCGAACGGACGTGGCGGGATATCCAATGGGGGTCGGACGTCGAGACCGCACTCAAGCGGATGGACAGGCGGATCGACTCGCCGGTCGTCACACGTGCGGTGACGCTTGCGACCAACGCGATGGAGACCAGCGACGACATCGCGCCAGTTCTCGAAATCGCCGCCGACGAGGCACGGTCGACCCACGTACTCAGCAAGCAGCGCAAGCAGACGATGTTGACCTATCTCGTGGTGATCTACGTCGCCTTCCTCGTGTTCCTCGGCATCATGGCCGCGCTCATGATCTCGTTCATCCCGCCCATCGAAGACGTGATCGCCCAGATGGCCGAAAGCACCTCTGGCTCCGGTGGCGCGGCTCCGGGCGCGGGCCTCGGACTGGCGGGGAACCCCGAAGACGTCAACATTTCGGGCTACGAGACGATCTTTTTCCACGTAACGCTCGTCCAGGCGACCTGCTCGGGACTGGTCGCCGGACAGCTCGGCGGGGGCTCGATTAAAGACGGCGTGAAACACTCGACAATCATGTTAATTACCACCTACATTCTGTTTACTGTCATGTAGGAACTGCCTACTGCCACTGTCTCACACGTACCCACGTCGACCCGCCATCACCTGCGTCGACCCGACAGGGCTTTGCCCGCCAGCGAGTAGCCTCGGGTATGCCTGCCGACCTCATCGAGAAGACCGACCGCTACGAGCAGATGCTCGCCGACGCCCTCGACGTCGCCGAGGAAGTCCCGCCTGCCGAGACACCGCTGGCCGAGGCCGCGACCGACTGCCGGGTGATGGCCGCGTCGTATTTGGAGGACGGTCGACACTTCCGCGAGAACGACGACCCGGTCAACGCTTTGGCCTCGTTTTCTTACGGCTACGGTTGGCTGGATGCGGGCGTGCGGATGGGCCTGTTTTCGATCCCCGAGGACACAGAGCTGTTCACGATGTAGTTTGTAAAAGTAATGATGGCTATAAGCCTATTTTTGACAATGATATATTATTTTTAGCCCCAATTATCGGATTTGTACGTCCTGTATGTGGGTTTAGGAACAGTATAATAATATATAATATCTTACATATAAAATTAATATTCAATTAATACCGTGAAAATGCTTATTTACACACATGACTAAATAACCTACATGACTCCAACTGATACAACCAGAGTCACTGATGCCCTAGACATGCGTGCGATCCGAACAGGTCTACAAAATACTGATTACGATGTGGATGAAAACGCTTCAAGGAGCGTTTTTAATAATTGGATAGCGGATCTAGATAATGAACGAAATGAGTTCATAGAACAATTAAAGCCCAGTGCAAAAGTCGCTAAGCTTGAACGGTGGAGCACCAAGCTATCCGGTATTACTGAAACAGGGTCCGATGATATAGCAGTTAATGCAGATTCTTTAACTGTTAGAGGTGCACATTATTATGACTCTTTTTTCCACTACACAAACCATACAACATGGGTGTTTGGAATCCAAGGATTAAATGGTGCACTGGAGCAGGTACGAGAAAACGCAGAGTCAGCTGAAGAAGCTCAGAAGATTCTTCGTAGCCACTGTGAAAACCTCTCAGAACCCATGTATGAGATGGCAGCAGAAGAGATTCCATCACCAGTCATTGGAAATATAGATGGATCTGAGTCGCCACGGCTTTTCCATTTTGAAGATGAAAAGCATCTTTACGTAGAATATTGGACGGGAGGTCCAGAACGGGATATTTTTGACGTTAATACGGGCGATTATAAGGTTGCACAAACTCGGCAGAGGACGTGTTTCAGAATTCATCTTGACTCAGGGCTTGTAGAAATCACGGGGGATTCGAGTAAGGGACCAAATAAAGACGCTTTAAAAGCGTTCTTGGAGAGGCTAGGTGGGAATCCTATGATCAGCGATGTTGATATCGGTGTTGATGGAATTCAGAAAGCCAAAGAGAATCTTGCCCTGTTAGTAAGTTTGGATGAGTTTATTGGTGACGATGCTAAGATTCGGTTCGCTAAAAATGAAAACGGGAATGTTGAAGCAGATCCATATCACTCTGATACAGAAGCAGAACGTGAGCGTGTCCGAGTTAATATGCAGTTACTTTATGGGCGTACCCAAAATGGCTGGGAGCTCATCTATCCAAAGGAGGTGGGTCAGCAGTATTCCGACAGTGAGGAAGTGGAAGTTGGACAAATTATCAAAGATCTCGAATCATCAAGTCCGTTCAAAGAGATACTCCCATTAACTGTTGGACTCAACCGACAAAAGAACTCCATTCGATTTCATCCAGAAGAAATATCACCACCAACACGTCGTTCAATATTCCATCTCTTCGCTGACGAACTCAATTGGCGGTAATGTCTTGTAAATAGCGTATCAGTTAAAACGGAACGTCGATCCATCGCCGCTGTCTTCGACCTGCACACCGAGTGCCTCTAGCTTATCGCGAAGCGCGTCGGCCTGCTCGTACTCTCCGGCTTCGCGGGCATCCTCTCGAACGTCGAGCACGAGTTCGACGAGATCATCGGCGATACCGACATCGCCGTCGGTGACGGTCTCGAACTGAAGCCCGAAGGCGTCGCCGCCGAACCGCTCGAAGGTCTCAACTGCCTTTTTAAGCCCCTGATAGTCGTAGCTCTCAGCCGGGTCGACGTGTTTGTTGACTGCCGTCGTCAGTTCGAGCAAGGCGGCCATCGCCTCCCGGACGTTGAAGTCGTCGTTCATCGCCGCGGTGAACTCGGTTTGGGTCTCGTCGACGGCTGCCCGGAGCTCCTCGTCGGCGGCTTTCGAGTGTGCGTCGACCGAATCCAGGGCCGCAACCGCTGTCTCGTAGGCTCGCTGAAGACGATCCCACCGTTCTTCGGCCTCGGCCATCGCCTCCTCGGAGAACGTCTGTTTCGAGCCGTACTCCGTCGAGAGGTAGAACGTCCGGATGACGTTCGGGCCGAACGCTTCGAGGGCTGCTTCGACGGTAAAGAAGTTATCGAGGCTCGAACTCATCTTCTCGCCTTTGGTCTCCAGGAGGCCAGTGTGCAGCCAGTAGTTGGCGAACTGCTGGCCGGTGGCGGCCTCGCTTTGGGCGATCTCGTTTTCGTGATGCGGGAACACCAGATCGTGGCCGCCGACGTGGATGTCGATGGTGTCGGCGAGGTGGGTCATCGACATCGCCGAGCATTCGATATGCCAGCCGGGCCGACCCTCGCCCCACGGTGAGTCCCACGTTTGCCCTGACGGGGTCTCTGCGCCGTGGTCGTGTTTGGCGTGTTCTTCGATGGCAGCCTCGGAGACGCCACCGGCCTTCCAGAGCGCGAAGTCGGCGGGATTGCGCTTTTCGGAGCGCTCGTCGGGCTCGCCTTGGGCTTCGAGTTCTTCGACGCGCTGGTTCGAGAGTTTGCCGTACTCCTCGAAGGAGGTCACGTCGAAATACACCGAGCCGTTGGTCTCGTAGGCGTGGCCTAACTCGATTAGTTGCTCGACTAACTCGATGATATCGGGGATGTGTTCCGAGACACGGGGGTAGACCGAGGCGCGTTTGAAATTCAGGCCGCGCATATAGTCGACGACCTTGCCAATATAGTGCCGTGCGACGTCGGCTTCGGTCTCCCATTCGGGTCGCTCGCCGATGCGGGCGGCGATCTTCTCGTTGACATCGGTGAAGTTCTCGACGTGGGTGACGTCGTAGCCCGCCACGTCGAGCCAGCGGTGGATCACGTCGGCGTGGGTCCACAGTCGGGCGTGGCCGAGGTGGGGGTCATCAGAGACCGTCAGCCCACAGACGTACAGCAGGACATCGTCGCCAGTCGGCTCGAAAGCTTCGCGCTCGCCTGTCAGCGTGTTGGTCACCGAAAGGGGCATCGTTGCGAGAAAGCAGTGGGGGAGGCGATTTGAAGCCGTCGAAGTCGACTGCCGCCCGACTCAGCGCTTCAGTGAGTAGGCGATCAGCAGGAAGCCGGTCAGGACGAAACAGCTCTCGACGATCACACCGATAATAAGCGGGGTGACGAGGAACTCGTACACCAGCCCGCCGAGAATCGAGCCGAGCAGCAGGACGCCGAAGCCAGCCGCGAGGTAGCCAAGGGACTTGTCGCGGGTCCGGCGGTAGGCCTTGGTCGCGTAGTAGACGACCGAGCCCCCCGCGACCACCATCAGCGCCTTTACCACGAGGAACACGATTTGGACGAGGCTAGAGTCCGCCGTGGTGTGTGCCATACCTTCCGTTTTAATGTGTGACTAATAACGGTTCCGAGTTATCGTCTATTGGTCGCCAGTATGTCAGCTCGCCAGTGCTCCAGTCGCTCGTCGACCAACCAGCGGTCAACTCTTTTGAACAAGACTGTTCAATCAGGCGTATGGATGATGCCGAGCGGGCCGACCTCCTCAGGCGCGTCAACCGACAGAGCGCGACCGTCGGCGCGACGATCCCCGAGACGATCACGATCCACGGCGAAGAACTGGAACTCCAGGAGTTCCTCATCGAGACCCGGAAGGTAGACGAGATTTCGCCCGAGACCAGCAATATCCTGTCGGCGGCCAAACAAGCCTTCCGGGAGGAGCGCGCCGAACGCGTCGCTCGGCTCGAAACCGACCCCCTCGACCGCGAGGCTGCCGAACAGCTCGCCGACGAAATCGTCGGTATCGACCGGGCGCTGAACGCTCTCGAAACGATTCGCCACCCGGATTTCGGCGAGGAGGCCCATGCGTCGACGATCGACGACCACAAACGGTGGCTCGGCTTCCTGGAAGCCGTTCAGTAGTCGCCGCTTTCTTTTATATATAGTCGGCAACCGCCTCGATCAGTTGGAGTGCTGTCGGTCCGTCACGCCGTGGGACGACGACGACCATGGTTTCGGCCGAAAGACCGGTCGCCGCGACCGGAATCTCGGCGATCCGGAGCCGGTCAAGCGCGGTTGCGAGGAGTCGGGCGTCGACATCGCCGGTCACCCGGAGGGCCGTTTGGCCGTCGGTGTCGATTGCGGGCTCGTCGCCTGCTGAGACCGCTTCGGGGTGACTGATGCCGCAGCCGTCGACCGCCAGCAGGGTCTCCGGATAGCCGTTGGAGCTGATATCGCTGTGGAGTCGGACCGTAATCGAGCGGTCGGACTGCGGGGTTGGTTCCTCGTCGGCCAACTCGGATGCGAACCGCCGGAGGGCGGTGGCGATCGTCTCACGGTCGCCGTCGACGGGAATCTCGTCGGCGGCGGCGGTGTAGTTGACGACTCCGGCCCGAAGCGCGTCGTACAGCGCGGGCCGGTCGCGGACGGCCTCACGGGTGGCGGCAGCGACTGACATACCCAGTAGGCACACGCAGGTCACATGATTATTTCGCCACGAACACCCACCAGCGAGCCAAAACCCGAAGTCCCTAAGGCTGTTCCGTTCCTTGTCATAGATATGCAATCGCTGGTAATCGTGGCCCATGGGTCGCATCTTAACCCCGACTCGGCCACGCCGACACACACCCACGCCGACACCATCAGAGCAACGGGTGCGTTCGACGAGGTGCGAACCGGCTTCTGGAAGGAGGAACCCTCGCTGCGTGAAGTGCTTCGCACGGCTCGGGGAGACGAGATTTACGTGGTCCCACTGTTCATCAGTGAAGGCTATTTCACCGAGCGGGTCATCCCCCGCGAACTCCGGTTAGAGGGGTGGGATCCAGCACTGTGGGAGTCCGATGGGATCTCGGCGGACACCGCCACGCTGGTCGCCAGCGACATCGACAAAGAGGTTCACTACTGCGGCCCCGTCGGCACGCATGAATCGATGACGGACGTCTTGATTCGCCGCGGAGAATCAGTCACCGGCGATCCGTCGGTCGGCGACGGCTTTGGATTCGCGGTCGTCGGTCACGGGACCGAGCGCAACGAAAACAGTGCCAAAGCGATCGAGTACCACACCGAGCGAATCCGTGAGACCGGTCGGTTCGATGAAGTCAAAGCACTGTATATGGACGAAGAGCCGGAAGTAGACGACGTCACCGAGCATTTCGAAAGCGAGGATATCATCGTCGTCCCGCTTTTCATCGCCGACGGATTCCACACACAGGAAGACATCCCCGAAGACATGGGATTAACCGACGATTACCGGAACGGGTACGATGTGCCGGCCACTGTCGACGGCCACAGAATTTGGTATGGCGGCGCGGTCGGTACCGAGGAGCTGACTGCCGACGTGATTCTCGAACGCGCCGCCGACGCCGGTGCGGATATCGGTAATGCGATAGAGCGGGTGCGCCAGCAGACCAAACCAACGACAGGGGCGGCGGGTGATTAGATGTCTGTTGTCGAACCCACGCTTTCGGAGACGCAACTGGCGGCGTTCAGAGAGACGCTTGCGGATGGCGAGATCGAATACGACGGGCTGGCTGCCGAATACGACGCCGACGAGGAAACGTATCACATTGAGACGCCTGACCAGCAGACCACAGTGAGTGCCGACGGGCTCGGGACGGTCACTGCCGAGCAGGCAGCCTATATTACGAACTGGTATTTCTATACCCAGCAGCTCAGCACCGAGGTCAAGCAAGCGTTCTGTCAGTGGCTCGAACTGGCTGACGAACACCCGGTTCCGGACCGCTACGCCGCGCTCGAATCCGGAGTCGACCGCGAGTGGGGCCAACTCAAAATAACTACGACACTCTCCGAGGACGGCACTCGCCACTACGAGGTTCGCCACGTCGACGACAGCGACGCTGAGGCCGCCGCGCTGACAACCCACACTGACCCATTTGACGCCCGCGATATCGGGACGCTCGATGCGGACGGTCGATATCGCCCGCTCCGAACCGCGCCGTCGCTGGATACCGGTTGGATCTTCCCCGATCTCGCCGCAGACGAGGTGTACGAAGCAGTCGAGGCGTTCTATCCGGCGACGGTCGTCAACTGGTACCGAGAACGGCGCGGCGAGCTCGATATCGATCACTGGCGGGACGAGCAGGATCGACAGAGCGGCATCTACAATCTCATTACGGTCCTGCCGGACGAGGCCGTCGACTGGGCGGCTGCGGCGTGCTGTGACGATTCGCAGTGTCTCAAACGACGCGAATGGCAGCTCTCGGAGGACGAACCGTTGGCTGCCGAGGGCGGCGACGGCGTGTTCCCCTGCCGCGAACCGTGCTCGATGGTTGTCGCTGCGGGTCGCCAGTGGGCCAAACTGGAACGGGAAGACACCCAAACCTACGAGTTCGAGTTGACACCCACGGAGAAGGAACAGCTCGAAGAAATCATCGATGCCGTTGCGGACGACGAACTCGATGATATTCGAGAGGCCGATGTCAAAAACGGAGCCAACCGCTACCGGGTTCGGTATCTCCGCGAAAAGCGATTCGACGAGCATGGGAACCTCTCGGGAACGCCGACCCATCCCGAGGATCACGAGGACGAGGGTCACGAAGACGACGATCACGACGAAGACGCAGACCACGACTGATCGTCGACACGACTGACTGGCAGACAAGAGCGATTACGTTCGGCGTGTGATCGCCAGCGCGGTGACCGCAGCGGCGATCACGGCCAGCGAGCCGAGGAACACCGTCGAATTCTGCGCGAGGGCCGCGATCACGAGCCCAGCACAGACTGCGAGCGTGCCAGCGGCGGCGACGCGTGGCGAGACCCCGTCGTCGACGGCCGCGGCCAGTCGCTCGCGGGGCGTCGACGGTTCGGGCTCGCTCCGCTGTGGTTTCGCCAACTGCTCGTCGACCGTGACGCGCTCGGTGACGGTTCCCGGCGGCGAGACCGTTACGGTGGTGTAGGCCGACTCGGCACCGTAGCTGGTGACGGTTTTCAGCCGTCCAGTAACGGCAGTGTTGATCCGTTTGGTGTCTATCTCGACTGACCGTCGGCTGTAGGGTTCGACGTAGTGGTTGCTCTCGCCGAGGTTCGCAACCGCCGCCAGCTCCTCGTCGAGATTGAGATGGACGTGAATCGCCTCGCCGTGGTTTCGGAGCCGGATCTCGAAGGGGCCGTCAGTCTCGAAGTCGGATGGCGCGGCTATCTGGTGTAAGCCATCCCGGTTCAGGTCGACTGAGAGGCGGGCCACGGTCGTGAGACGTTCCCATACGTCAAAAAGCTTCAGGCTCCCCTGAATTACGCGGCTGCCTCATCCCGCATATCCGGCGGCAGCAGGTTCGGAATCCCGTCTTCGATCGGGTACTCCTCGCTACACTCGGCACAGGTGAGTGTCCCCTCCAGGATCTCCTCGTCGTCGCGTGTTTCCACGTCGAGTTCGAGGTCGTGTTTGTCGATCGGACAGCAGAGGATCTCCATGAGTGATTCTTTCATTACTCCCTGTTCGGTGCGGATCAATCAAAAGCCTACGGGTTCGGTGTTAGCGCTCGACAGTCGAGGGGGTCTGGTGAGCCTGGAGGACGATCCGAATCCGGTTGGCGAGCACGTCCATATCACCGGTTGCCTGGTCGCCCTTGTAGACGAACTCGGTGACGCCCGCCTCAATGGCCTCCTTGGCCAGCGGTTCGAGCGAGCGCCCAGTCAGGATAATCAGCGGCACCGACGGCACTTCGGGGTCCTCCCTGAGCGATTCGGCCAGTTCGACACCGCTTTCGTCGGGCAGTTCGTAGTTCGAGATGACACAGTCGTAGGAACCGTTTTTCAGTGCGTTCCGCGCCTCGACGGCGGTGCTGACAGTCGTAATCACGAACTCGTGGGCCGACTCCAGGGTCTCGACGACTTTCGTCGCCATGAAATTGCTGTCCTCGACGAGCAGTACATGAGGTGTGTTCATTTGGCCTTCATCTAGACTACACCCACAAATAAATATAACATTCAACCGAGAAGGACACCGACAACAGCCCGTCTTACAGGATGTCGACGCTGCCGTCGCTGCCGACCTCGATGACGAGATCGAAGGCCGACTGGATGGTGTCGATCTCGTTTTGGGTGTGGACTGCCGGATCGATGTGATAAAAGCCCATTACGCCCATCGAGTTGAGTTGCCCTTTCAGGGTAAAGAGGAACTGGAACATCGTCTCGTTGCCGACGTACTGCTGGATCGCAGACAAGGTGTGGACGCCGACGACGGTCGGTCGACGGCTGTTGTTCCACTGGGAAACGATGTGGCTGATGTTGATGCCGAGCTTGGCGAGGTGTTGGAGATTGGAGATCCCTTTATAAATGTCGAGCTGAGCAGTGATGTCGGGCTCGGCTTCCGGTCGGGCCGGTTTCAGCACGCTTTGCCCGACCTCGATGACGGCCGTCTTCCCCTCTCTCCAGTTGGGAACTTCGCGGGCGGCTGCCAGCTGGTCGCTGGCCGACTGTGTCGCCGAAACGAACAGGACGTTCTGTCCGGCCCCGTCGTCCGGCAGCAGAAACCGGGCGTAGATGTCGTTGGTGATCGAGTGGGCCGTCGGACTCAACAACAGTACCTGCGAGGAGGAGGTCGCTCTCCCGAAGAGGTCGATGTTGTTGAGTATCTCCTCGATCGTCTCTGAGGGTGTCGACTCGGCGCTCGCCGTCCGGCCCCGACCGGTGTCGGCCCTGGTTGTCCGGTCTTGATCGCCTAGTTCGTCGGTTGTTGGCCCCGTCTCGGTCGGCTCCTCGGTAGCTGGCTCTGCCTCGGCCGCCTCGGCTGCGGCGTCCGAGCCGACGCTGCCGATTCGATGCGAGATGCGTTCGAGAATCGATCTGAACGACGTCGAAGAGTTGCCCTCGGAGTTCTCGGTCGACGGGGACGACTCCGCAGTGGCAGGGTCGGTCTCGGAGGCAGCAACCGCCGAGCCGGTCGCTGTTGGGTCGGTTGCTGTCGGCTCCGCCGCCGTCGACGTCCGGCTGTCAGCCGACACCTCCGCTGATAGCTGTTCGTCGGTTCCCTGCTCACCGGCTGTCTCTCCGGCTCCGGTTGTGCGGTCGGGATTCCCGTCGACCGGGGGTTGGTCGCTGTCGGCATCGCTCGACGGACTGGAGCTAAAGGAGTCCCAGAGCCGACCGCTCTCGGTTGCTTGCTCGGAATCGCTCGGTGGAGCTGACGGCTCGGCGGATGGGTCATCGCTTTCGAACCGCTCTAAGAACTCGTCGATGCGGGAGCCGTCAGTCGACTCCTCGTCGGACGTCTCCTCGGCAGCCCCGGGTTCGTCCGGGCGGTGATCGTCTGTCATAGCTCTCTGAGTGGCCGACTGTGGAACGAGCTACGGGGCCCACTGGACAGCGGCGTTCGGATCAGTGTCGCCGCCGCCACGATTACCAGTCCGTCTGATAACTCTCGTGTCTCCCCGATCCTCGACTCCCCGCCGCCGCGTCGTCGTTCGCCTCCCACTGTTGGGCTGATGGCTCACGGTCGGTTCCGAACTCCTGTGGTCGGTCAGTGGTGTTGATGGTGGGGTTCGAAAACAGAAGCCACCCACCTTTCGAAATACCGGTGAACCGTCGCTCACAGCTGGGACAGCTCGGCTCCTCCAACAGGCCGAGATCGATCTTCTGGCCGCAGTTGTCACAGGCTCCCTTCGAAACCCCGTGTCGGATCGCTTCCTGTTTGAGGTCCGCCACCGCCTCCTGCATCTCGTTGCGCGCACGAATCGGTTTCAGCGCCTCCTGGCGGGAGTCGCTGACTGCGCCGAGGCGATACTCGATGTTGTCAGTTGTATCCAACAGATGCTGTAACACCTGTTCGATACTGTCGAACTCGGATTCGAGCCGGGCTTCGAGATCGGCGTGGTCGGCGCTGTTCTGCTCGACAGCGGCTTCGAGTTCGGCCAGCGACAGCCCCTCGTCGAGCCGGGATTCGATCGCGCCGAGCCGTTCGTTGAGGGTGTCGATCCGGTCGGACAGCACCTCGACTGTCTCGTCGGTTTCGCTCTGCCGTTCGACGACAGCCGACGAGAGGTCATCGAGTTGGCCTTCGAGCGCCGAAACCTCGTGGTCACTCCTGGAGCTGTCGGTAGATTCCTCGTTTCGTTGTTCCCGAGAGAGCCCTTCGATCGCCGCCCGAAGACCCTGCAGCTCGGATTTAAGTTCCGAAAACTCCGCCGTTGCCGACTGCGAGGCCTCCTCGTCGACGCAGCTGTCAGTCGGCGCGTGATGGGCCTCCGACTCCTCCGGCAGCTGTCCCTCGGACTGTCGGGACTCCTCGGTGACGTTCGAATCGGTAACGACGCCGGACAACTCCTCGAGCACCCAGTAGGAAGACAGGATCTCGTCGAGCAGTTTCTGCTTGGAGACACCCTTCTGTCTGGCTGTTTCAGCCACCCACTCTTCGAGGGCATCCGAATCGAACCCGTGAGCGCCACCGACGGGAGAGGAGTCATTCGACATATTAATTCAGGTTAGTTTCTTGTGACGAGTAGTTACTCACTGCTGTTAAATGTACTGGTAATTCAACACGATATGAAGATCAACTATCATCCCCTCCTTCGGTAGCTCGGGTCGACCATCGAGCAACACGCAATCAGTTCGCTCCGTCCGGTTCGGTAATCAGTATCGTTATATTCTTGCTGTCCGATACGTCGGGCAGTGGGTGGGAGAGACGGATCGGTCCGGGCGTGTCTTCGACGGAAAGCGATACAGTCGGCCGAGTTGGCCGCTTCACCGGTACGGCTGACGACCGCGGCAAACGGGGCAGCTGTACCGACAGCGCGACCACTATCGATTGAGAAGAGGGCCGTCTAACGATGTATCCGCGTCTCAAACTCCGCGTCGCGAACAACGGCCTGGAGCTGGCGGCGGTGTGTGTTATCGCCGGGCTCCTCCTGTTTGCGGCTGCAGGTCACGTCTACACGACACCCGAAGTCCAACAGCAGGAGCCGGTCGAGGTCGACAGCTACGACATCGATTTCAGTCTCTCGGAGCGTGCAGTCGTCCAGGACTCGAACCCGCTGTACGAAACCGGTGAGGTGCTCCGCTCGAAACCGGCCTACTTCACCAATGCGACGCCGGAGATCACATTCGTGACGGCCGTTTCCGGCAGTGACGACCGAAACGTAACCATTAGTCAGCGGTTCATCCTCACCGAGGAGGCGACCAGAGGCGGCGAGGAGCTATGGAGTCGGGAACGAGTTGTGTTGACCAACGAGGAACGAGTAACCGACGGCAGAAGCCAGACGAACCTCTCGATCAATATCGAAGATATCGGGGGCAACCAGACGGAGGTTCGAAACACTCTCGGCAGCATCGCATCCCCAACGACCGATCTACGTCTAGAGACGACCTACCGGACCGAGCCGGTCGAAGGCGAACGTTATCAGGGACGGTTGAGCCTCTCGTTGCGGTTCGAGTCGACAGCCAACGCCTACTGGTTCTCTGGGAGCCGAAGCGACAGCGCCAGCGAAACCCGGCTTGAACGCCCCGATCCGATCCAACAACCCCCGAACTACTTTCGTGTGTTCCTCCTGTCGCTGGGTGGGATCGGCCTGATCGGGCTGGCCGGGGTCACGATACACAAATCCAATGAGTACGACCCACACGAGTTGCGGATCGAGATGTACAACGCGGAGTACAGCGAGTGGATCTCCGAGGGGGAGCTGGTCGTTGATCCCGACCGGCAGTACGTCTACGTCAACTCGCTGGGTGACCTCGTCGATATCGGAATCGACGCCGACAAACGGGTGATCCACGATCAGGATCTCAAAGCCTACGTCGTCGTCGACGACGATCTGATCTACTACTTCGCCAGAGAGCCGACGAACATCGAACTCTGGGCGAACGTCGGTTCCTCGGAGGCCGGTCAGCGCTGAGTCGACCGGATCGAGATCGGTCTGATCCCGACGAGAAACCCATACAGGAGGACAATCGGTGTTGTCGACAGCAGTGAGATCGTTACCATCGCAACGAACGGATGAATCGCGTGCAACAGTGTAATGATTGGTATCGGGAGAACATACAGATAGTGGTGTTGCGAATACGACCGTGAAAACGGCCCGGTTTCGTCCGGTGCAGTGACTGTCAGTCCCACTGAACTGCTTTCACCGTGCGAGATTGCAATAGACGAGTTGCTCACTCCGATACCGTGACTTTTCGTTTCGACGAGGACTACCTTCGGGACGTACTGATTGTTTTCCACGGTGGAGGGGAGAGCCGTCGTCTCGCCGGCTATGATCCGGGAACTGCCGTCATCGACCGACGGGTTCACACTGAGCATGTTGATCGTCTCCGTCTCGCTCGGCAGCATCATACTCGTCATTACCGGGAGCATGAGCAGCAACACGAGACCAGCCACGATTACTCGGCCACTCACCACACTGCTCCGTCTGGTCGACCGTTTGGTCTGTCGGCTGTGGTCCGAGGTCAAAAACCCGTATATCAATGTAAGCGTAATCAATACTATTCCGAACCCGCTCGTGACGATCCCGATCTGGCCACCGCTACCGGCACCAACGGACTCAGTTACTGTACTCACGCCGTTCTGCACCGCTGTTGCAGCCCCGCCGAGGGATGGAAGGACGACGACGTCCCCGCCGATCTGTAAGGCGACGGCGTAGACCTGTGCATCGTTTACCGGTGGTTCTCCGGCTGCCTGATCGGTGAAAGAGTTCGCATCTCCTTGGGTAATGTACCCCTCTGGGGTCTCCTCGATCACACGGTGTGTCGTGGGGCCGCCGCCGTCGAGTGACTGTGCCTCGAAAGTGATCACGTCGCCGGGCGAAACCCCGCCTGCAAGCACAGGCGGAATCGCAATAAATCCGTCACCGACCGCAATCGTTGGCTCCATACTGCCCGTTGCGACGTATCCGACCAACAGCGGCTGACCGAGTAGCTGTCCGACTACCAGCGTCACCGCTATTATCACTAGCACAGCCGTGATGGACTTCTGAACGACAGAGATAGCACCCATTGGTTCCCGGTGGATCCGAAACGGATGGGGCGGATGGACGTTTCATCCGCCGACCCGTTTGGCTCCCCCTACTGTCGCCGAACACCTGTATCTTCCGACTAATTTTTACTACTGATGTTCAGGAGAAACACAATTAAATAACTCTTACTCTTAGAGGAAACAGAACAGCGGCGCCGACCGACAGCTCACGGGATCAGTGGTCGGTCGGCTCGTGTCTCGTGGAGGGGACGACCAGCCAATACATATGAAACGACGAACGTTCGTGCTGTGGGGCGGTGCATTGGGAACGATCAGCCTCAGCCTGACAGCTACATCGGCGTCGTTCACCCACGATGTCTCGTCGATGGCCGATTTTCGCGTCGCCCCCGAGGAACCGTCGGCGTCCCTTGTGGTGACCGACAACACCGAAAACACGGTTACGACCCACGACTGGACCGCCGAGGAGGTCTGGTCGGACGTCAACGTCGACACCATCACCGCCGACTACCCTCCCGGCACCAGTTTCGACGCCGTCACCGACAGTGAGGTGACCGTCGAGTTCCGCCAGGCCGACGGGGAGTTCGACGAGATCAAACTCGACAAGGCCGACTACACCGGCTCCAGCGCAACGCTCAACATTACCGACAACAACGCCGAACTCCTCGGCGATGCCCGAATCGAGATCGTCGACATCGAGAACCCGGGTACGGGCACCTACACGCCCTCGCTCACGTTCACCGATGTCGAGGGGACCTCCGTCACAGTCGACGCCGAGATGGGAATCAGTTCCGATGCGGCCGACTTCGAGTTCCTCAGCTACAGCATACCGAACGAAGTCGTCGTTGGGAACTCACTTACCGTCGACTACAAGATCGAGAACGTCAACACTGAGTTGGGGAACAAATACGTCGTCCTCAACATCGACGGCACGGAGGTCGACGAGAAACTCGAAGAGCTTGGGGATGGCGAGACGGCGACAGGAACGCTCACCTACGATAGCACATCGATCGACGATACTCCCAACGTCACTGCCGAAATCAATATCGAAAACGACGACAGCAGCCGCAGTAAGACCGTCGCCATCGGTGGCGAGTTCGGACTGGACCTCTCGACGTATAAAAAGAAGCAGGACGCGATCCACACGTGGGCGACTGGTTTCCTCGACAGCTACGACGGCGAGGTCGGCCAGATCACCGTCGAATACACGAGCGATGGTGGTGGTGGCGGTGGCAACGGCAACAAAGGGTTCGATCTCAGCGGCCTCACCAGCGGCGATGTGACTGTTCAGATCGAACGAAGTGGGGAGGATACTCCGACAGAAATCAACGTTGTTAACACCGCTGCCAGCGAATCGAGTGCGACCTTCGATCTCGATCCGAACCAAGCAACCGATATCGACGGCGACGTGATCGTCGAGATCGACAGTATCAAAAACCCGAAAGAGAGCGACTACATCGGAACGATCACGCTTGATGGGGACGATTCCTACACCGAAACGGTCGGGTTTACGATTACGAACTGATCGGTTGCTCGCGGCCGCAGCGTCGATGACTCCGTCGAACAAAAACGGTGTATACTGACGCTGTGAATCGACAGAACAATTGTTTCGACCGTGGAAACACATCAGTGCTAGATATTCACGTAAATAGTATTTTCAATCTGATGGATGTGTACTGTACCGATTAAAACATCGTTTATGTAGTTTCATACCGGAAATAACTGAATTATTAAATCATGATTATCGGTAGTGTTCAGATAAGCTGATTCCATGCGAAGCTGAGCGAGCTGATCCAGTCGTCGGCAGTTTTGGCTTTTGCGTTGCTGAAACAGTTCGAGAAACAGAGAGTTCGGCGTTTTATTTCTCTGAAGACACGTTCGACGGCATTCCGATTTCCATGTTTTTCATATCTGAAATCGTAGCCTCCTCGGCGACACGCAGCTTGTAACGAACGTGATCCATCAACGAGAAACACAGCCTCAGAAACATCATGTTTCTCGTCTATCTCAGCGAGAAACGCTTGAGCAATAACTGTGTTTGTGGTTGGTTCAAGACTTGTATGTAGCAATTCGTTTGTCTCTGGATCGACCGCTGCGTACAGCCAATACTTCTCATCATTGAGTTGGATCACCGTCTCATCAACCGCAACGTGATCCGGATTCTTTCCGGACTCCGGCTGTAAATCAGCCTTGTGAACCCAGTTATGAACCGTTGATCGAGCACGTTGGACACCGAATACCTCAAGAACTCGAACAGTATTCGAAAGTGAGAGACCAGACAAATGTAGCTGAATACTGAGCTTCATCAGGAACTCCGGTGTCGCTTCTCGTTCCACAAAACCTAACTCGATCTGGTCAATACTACCGCCGAGGCGTCCGTTTTCTAGCATAGACCACTTAGGAAACTCGACGCCTCATTCTTCAATCCTTATCTGAACACCGCCAATCCTCCGCACCCGGTATTATTAAGTAAACATGACCTAATGGTACAGGTGACGCTTCGCTTTGGAGGGCCGAAGCGTCAGCGGGGACCAATCGAAGGCAACTCGCCTACGCGAGACTTTTTCCTTTCGTGTGGGCGAGTTAGCCTTTTTCTACTGACGAAACAAGCTTCTCTGAGTCTCTAGTGTAGGTTCTCATCGCAGAGTGAGCATTCACGACCGGAAGTAACAGAATTATACTATGAGCTGTACGGCTGCATCCCTATGTTAATTTGTGGATACTCTCCGATTCAAATTCAGCTAGAACGATTTCGGCCCTCACTATCGTTCAGGCACAAAATGCGAGGGCTGGGATTCGAACCTCACTCGTAGCGAAGCTACTCCCTGCTTCGAATCCAGCCAGTAAGATTTTGACTCTCACTACCATTCGAGCACAAAATGCGAGGGCTGGGATTCGAACCCAGGGATCCCTTCGGAAGCGGGTCTTAAGCCCGCCGCTTTTGGCCTGGCTCAGCCACCCTCGCGCAGTTGGTCTTCGCTTATCCAACAAAAGTGGGTTTCGATGTTCCGACTACCAGTTGACGCTCAGCGAGCCGTCGCCGTGGGGGTCGGGCGCGATCTCGATATCCTTCTCGCGGTCGATGATATGGATGATCCCGGTGCCCTTTTTGGCGGGACACAGCTCGGCTGCCCGAACGTTCTCGTCGAGTTCCGACTCATCGAGGAAGTAGGCTCGTGGGTTGGCAACGCCGGTTTCGAGATCCAGCTCCCAGTTGTTCGAGGCCTCCGCACACCGCCCTGCCCCGAAGCATTTGTTCGCCTCGAAGATGATCTTGTATGGCTTTTCCTCGACTGGCGGGGCGTCGTCGGTCGTCCCGAACTCGCTGGGTTTCGGCCGCTCGTCGCTCATACACCCTCCTCGGTGCCAGCCGACCTTTCATGTGTCGGTTAGTCGCCGCCTACTGATCGGCCAACAGCTGTTCGTACTGTGCGCCCGTCTGTTTCAGCGTGGCTGTCGAGTAGAGCCGTTTGTGGTCGACCGGCAGGTAGTCGGCGGCCAGCTCGTCGATCTTGGCGTTGACGGCCTCGGCCTCACGGCCGTGAACCATGGTAAACAGATTGTATGGCCAGTCCTGGTCGGGCCGCCGGGGGCGATGATAACACAGCGTCACGTATGGCAGACTGCCGACGGTTTCGCCCCACTCGTCGAGTTTGTCGTCGGGGACGTCCCAGACGACCATACAGTTGTTTTCGAACCCGGTGACGACGTGGTTGACCACACAGCCAATGCGTTTGATACAGCCGGTTTCGAGCAATCTATCGATCGCGCTGATGACATCCGACACGTCGGCTCCGATGCTGTCGGCCACGTCCTGATATGGGGTCTGGCTCAGCGGGAACCCGCCCTGAATCGCCAACAGCAGGTCGGCTTCGAGCGGACTCAGATCCCCGGTGGCCTCCTCGGAGATTCGCGTCGCGTCGACCGTGGTCGACTCTAGGCTCTCCCGGGCGAACCGGTCGTCGTTGACGACCGGGAACTCCAGATCGATGTAGTAGTCGGTCAACATTGGGAGGTTCAGCACCTCACAGCCCGTCTCGGCCTCGATGTCGGCGAGGATCGAGTCCCGCATCTCCCGGGAGCCAGCGGTGACCACGAACCACATATTCCACTCGTGGTCCCGGCGGTAGTTGTGGTTGACCTGCCGGTGGTTGTTGATCGTGGCTGCGACCTCGTCGAACCGCTCGGAGGGTGCCCGGACCGCCGCCAGCGTCGAGCTGCCGATCACCGGCGGATTGAGAACGGGTCCGAACCGACGGAAGATGCCGCGCTCGGAGAGTCGCTGGACGCGGTCGAGCACATCGGTCGCCGTGAGGTCGACGCCCGTGGTGGCGGTGAGATCGGCCGCCATTTTCGCGAAGGGGTCGGCGGTGACCGGCACGCCGCTTTGGTACTCGTCGATCAGGGTCGCGTCGACGGTGTCGAGATCCGCCCGCCAATCGGCCTCGAGACTCATTGTAGCTTGTAGGGTCGGTGGGTATCTACCGCTTTCGGAGTCTTTCATTCACTGGGAAGACAACGGGAGGCTTTTGGACCACACGCGCCAAGCACGGCTATGGCTCAGGCGACCGAAACATTCGGCGAGTGGCCCCTGAAGCGACTGATGACCGAGGTCTGTGGCTCCGGCCACAAATCCGCAGAGGACCTGACGCGGGCGCAGGCGACCGAAGCCATCGAGCGCATCATCGCGAGTGCGCCCGATCCGACGACCCTCGGGGCGTTCTGGCTCTCCAACCGCTGGAAGCGAAACACGCCCACGGAGTTGGCCGCCTACACCGACGTGATGTGTGAACACGTTGACTACGCCGAGCCCGACTGTGACCCCGTCGACTGCGGGGCCAACTACGACGGCAAAGGCAAGAGCGCGATCCTCGGCGTCGCCGCGGGCGTCGTCGCCGCGGCGGCCGGAACCCCGGTCGTCGCCCACTCGGGGGACCGCGTGCCGACACAGAAGCAGGACGCCTACAAACACGTCCTGGACGAACTCGGCGTCCGAACCGAACTCACCCCACAGGACTCGGCTGACATGGTCGATGACACCGGCTTCGGCTTCTACTATCAGCCAGCATTCAACCCGGTCATCGACGAGCTGTTTGATCGACGGGATATGATGGGCGTTCGCACGTTCGTCAACACCATCGAAACGCTGGCGAACCCCGCCAACGCCGACGTCCATCTCGGCTCCTTCTACCATCTCGCGTTCGCCAAGAAGATGGTCGACACCTTCGACGAGAGCCATCACCACGATATGCACCGCGTGATCATGTTCCAGGGGATGGAAGGATACGACGATATCCGTCCCGGCTTCACGAAGGTCGCCGAGTGGACCGACGGCGAGTTTACGGATTACGGCATCGAGACCGCCGAGTACGGGATGGACTTCGAGGGCGAGGATCTCAACGTCGACGATATCGCAGTCGACTCCGCGGCAATCACCGAGGAGGTCGTCGCTGGCGACCGCGACGACCAGTTCGCCGACGCCGTCGCGCTCAACGCCGCCTTCCGGATCTACGCCCGCGAGGACGTCGAATCCATCGACCAGGGGCTCGAAGCCGCCCGTGAGGCGATCGCCGACGGTAGCGCGGCGGCCGTTCTCGAAGATCTCCAGGCGTTCTAACGGCGCAGCAGCATCTCCGTTGCTCCCGATTTATGAGGAACGACGTCGTTCAGTACCACAGAACCTAAACCCTGTTCGATCCTATACGTGTTCGATGCAACGTGTTCGGCGTCGAACGCCGCAGGATTTCGACCGCGTGCTCTCCTCGATGTGTACGGTCCCACATCCAGACGCCCACGAGGAAGCGGTCCGGTTTCTCTCGGCCAACCCCGGCGATCCGGCGACCTATCAGACAGTCGCCGAACTCGAAGGCGAGGCCGTCGACCTGCTCGGCGAGATCGCCGGACTCGACAGTCCCGAGGGCTACCTCGCAAGCGGCGGCACCGAGGCCAACATCCAGGCGGTCCGTGCGGCCCGGAACCTCGCCGAGACGGACGATCCCAATATCGTCGCCCCCGAGAGCGCCCACTTCAGCGTCACCAAGGCCGCCGAGGTGCTGGGCGTCGAACTCCGGACAGTCCCGGTTGACGACGGCTACCGGGCGGATCTCGATGCAGTCTCTGCGGCGGTCGACACCGACACAGTCGCCGTGATCGGCGTCGCTGGCACGACCGAGTACGGCCGGGTCGACCCAATTGCCGCACTCACTGAGGTCGCCCATGACGTGGGCGCGAGAATGCATGTCGACGCCTCCTGGGGCGGCTTTTTGCTCCCCTTCACCGACCACGAGTGGTCGTTTGCAGACGCACCGATCGACTCGATGGCGATCGACCCCCACAAGTGTGGCCAGGCACCGGTCCCGGCAGGTGGCTTCCTGGCTCGGGACCGAGAGACGGTCGACGCCCTGGCTGTCGACACACCCTATTTGGAGACGACTTCGCAAGCAACCCTTACAGGAACCCGGAGCGGGGCTGGCGTCGCGGGGGCGCTGGCGGCGATGGAGGCGCTGTGGCCCGACGGCTACCGCGCCAGCTACCGTGACCAGCAGGCCAACGCCGACTATCTCGCTCGGGAGTTTTCGGCTCGGGGGATCGACACCGTCGACCCCGTGTTGCCGCTGGTCGCGGCGTCGCTCGCACCGTCGATGTTTGAGGCGCTTCGGGAAGCCGGGTGGCGGATCTCCCGCACAGCAACCGGCGAGCTCCGGATCGTCTGTATGCCCCACGTCACCCGCGAGGCATTGGAGTCGTTCCTTGCCGACCTCGATCGGATTCGGTCCTGACCGTCTTTTATATTCGGTCGCTACCAAGTTCTTGTATGGTTGTCCTCATCCCCTACGACGGCTCCCAGCCAGCCCAGCAGGCAGTCGAGTACGCGATCGACAACTGTGGCGACCAGCGGATCGTCCTGTTGCGCGTCATCGAGTTCGCCGACGGCTCGCTGGAGGCCGGTTTCGACCTGATCAAAGAACGACTCAAGGAATCTCGGGAGGAGGGAGCCGCCCAGCTATCCGAAGAGCTCCTGGAGACGCTGAACGATTCGACGGTCGACTACGACGTCGAAACCGTCGTCGGCAAACCCGTCCGCGAGATCGTCGACTACGCCGAGGCCAACGATGTTTCGCATATCGTCATCGGAAGCCACGGTCGGACCGGGGCCTCCCGCGTTCTCTTGGGGAGCGTCGCCCAGACGGTCGTCCGGCGGGCTCCGACGCCCGTAACTGTCGTTCGGTGATCGCCCTAGTCGACTCCGACCGGCGGCGACGAATCAGCGGTTTTTAGGCCGTCTTCGCCAACTGGTAGCCAATGAGTCACGACGAGTTCCCAACCAACGCTCCAGCGGTGGTGACCTGTGGGCTGCCGTATGCCAACGGCGACCTGCACGTCGGCCACCTCCGGACCTACGTCGGCGGCGATGTCTATTCCCGCGCGCTGAAAACCCTCGGCCAGCAGACGGCCTTCGTCTGCGGCTCGGATATGCATGGCACCCCGGTCGCGGTCAACGCCGAAAAACAGGGCGTCTCTCCTGAAGAATTTGCTCTCGATTGGCACGAGACTTATAAAGAGACCTTCCCGCGGTTCGACGTCGACTTCGACAACTACGGCCACACCCACGACGAGACCAACGCCGAGACGACGAAGTCCATCGTCCGGGCGCTCGACGAGGCGGGCCACATCTACGAGAAGGAGATCATGGTGGCCTACGACCCCGCGGAGGACCAACATCTTCCGGACCGCTACGTCGAGGGCACTTGCCCGTACTGCGGCGAGAAGGCCCGCGGCGACGAGTGCGACGAGGGCTGTCAGCGCCACCTCGAACCCGGCGAGATCCAGGATCCAGAGTCCTCGATCACGGGCAACCCCGCCGAGTACCGCGAACGCAGCCACAAGTTCTTCGAGGTCTCGGCGTTCGAGGAGTATTTAAGCGAGTTCTTGGATCGGCTCGAAGGCACCTCGAACGCGCAGAATCAGCCCCGAGAGTGGATCGAATCGGGCCTCCAGGACTGGTGTATCACCCGCGACATGGACTGGGGTATTGATTATCCAGGTGAGGACGAGGGCGAGACCGACCTCGTGCTCTACGTCTGGGTCGACGCCCCCATCGAGTACATCTCCTCTACCAAGCAGTACACCGAGCGCGTGGGGCCTGACACCTACGACTGGGAGGAGACCTGGCGGGACGAGGGCGAAATCGTCCACGTCATCGGTCGCGATATCATCCAGCACCACTCGATTTTCTGGCCCGCGATGCTCAACGGCGCGGGCTACAATGAACCACGAGCGATCATGGCCTCCGGCTTCGTGACGCTCGGCGGCAAGGGCTTCTCGACGAGCCGCGACCGGGCGGTGTGGGCCGACGAGTACCTCGACGAAGGGTTCCATCCCGACCTGCTGCGCTACTATCTCGCCACCAACGGCGGCTTCCAGCAGGACGTCGACTTCTCGTGGGACAAGTTCCGCGACCGTGTCAACACCGAACTCGTCGGCACCCTCGGGAACTTCGTCTACCGCTCGCTGCTGTTTGCGGCCCGCAACTACGGCGGGACGCCCGATGCGACGGTCTCAGCGGAGGTCGACGATCGGATCGCCGAGACTATCTCCGAGTTCACCGACGCGATCAACGACTACTCCATCCGGAAGGCAGGCAACGCAGCCATTCAACTGGCACAGTTCGGCAACGAGTATATCCAGCGCAACGAGCCCTGGAAGCTCACCGATGACGACCCCGACCGTGCGGCGCAGGTCATCTACGACTGTGTGCACCTCGCCAAAGCCCTCGCGGTGATCTTCCAACCGATTGCACCCGAGACCTGCCAACGGCTCTGGGACCAACTTGGTGAGGACGGCGATGTGGCCGACACGACGGTCGACGCCGCCCGCGCGGCTCCTGCTGGGAGCTTCGACGAACCCGACGAACTCTTCGAGAAGATCGAAGCAGAGCGCGTCGACGAACTCAACGAAAAGCTCGACCAGCGTGTTGCAGAAGCGACCGCGGATGACGACGAGGACGACGACTCCATGACCGAAGAACCCGACGATGACACCGACGCACAGCCAGCCGATCTCGAACCGATTGTCGAGGATCGAATTAGTTTCGATGACTTCCAGGACATCGATCTCCGGGTCGGCGAGATCGTCGAGGCCGAGCCCGTCGAGGGCGCGGACAAGCTCGCCAAACTCCAGGTCGACATCGGCCACGAGGTCCGCCAACTGGTCGCGGGGATCAAGCAGCTCCACGACCTCGACGAGCTGCCGGGAACCCGCGTCATCATCGTCGCCAACCTCGAAGAGGCCGAACTGTTCGGCGTCGAATCCAACGGGATGCTGCTCGCCGCAGGCGACGAAGCGGACATTCTGACGACCCACGGCGATTCGGTGCCCGGCACGCGCGTTCAGTAGTCAGTCACGGACTCAGACTCGCCCCCACTTCTCGACGACAGCCTCGTCGACCGGCGCACCTTTGAGCTGGAGAATCGACACCGCCTCGCCGAGTGCTTCGTCATCGGCAACTTCGATCGTCGTCGTCTCCGGGCCATCGCTGTCGGCGTACTGGATCGTGAGTTCATTGTCGTCGGCGTCGACCGTGACATCGGTGATCTCGTAGATATCGACGATGGCCGAGGATCGGTTGATAAGCGGTAGACAGAGCGTGCCGACCATCCCCACCAGTGCGGCCAGCGAGACGACGCCGAGCACCGAGACTCCCCCAGTGCTGCCGCTGAGAATAGCCCTTACGAGGTCGGCGGCTGATCCGAAGAGGCTGAAACTCCCGAATCCAACGACGAGATGTCGCAGCAGGGACTTCCAGTTGCCGCGTCTGTAGGTTCCGAGGGTGAGTCCGCGGAGGGTGTGGCGTGTCCGGAGGCTTCCGTCGACGACGCGGGCGATTCCCGTCGCCGTTCGGAAGCTCCAGACACCTGCCTGCTTCATACTAGTTTGTTGTTGGTCACCCGTCAAAAGGCTCGGTGGTGACTACAAACGGTTGTGTAGCTACAGGCGATCCCCAGCCGAGCGGTTCGATTTGTCGACGGAGTCCGGACATTCACTTGGTACGAGGTACCATTCAACAGGCTGGTTTTATTATCAAGTACCACCACTCAGGAATATGCCAGCAGTGTTCAGCGACTCTGGCCCCCGCTGACAGGAGTTGCCCCCCCATCGATCTCGCCCCACCTGCTGTCAGTCGAGCCGCCGGACACTGCTGGGTTTCCGTGCTGTAGCTACCATCCAACTGGTAGCTCCCGGTAGGGATTAGTAGCTGCCGCCCCTTAGTGTGGTATACAATGGCACAATCTCTCTGTGACGGGGCGACAGCGGTCGACGCCGTCATAACGGGCGTTACAGGACCGCCGGGAGCAAAGCACTTATCCCCGGACCGACCCGACTTTCGGGCAATCCCTCCGAGGAAATTATGAACGAAGTCCAACTCGAAGTGGCGAAAGCCTACCCCAACGATTCGGGACGTGGTATCGCTCGCCTCGACCCTGACACCCTCTTGCATCTCAAGCTCTCACCGGGCGATATCATCGAGATCGAGGGCGGCGAAACGACCGCCGCCAAGGTGTGGCGGGCCGACCGGCAGGACTGGAACACCGACACCGTCCGCATCGACGGCTTCACCCGCCAGAACGCCGACGTCGGCATCGGCGAACGAGTGACGATCCGGAAGGCCGAGGCCGAAAAAGCCGACAAGCTCGTGCTCGCACCCCCCGAAGAGGCGAGCGTCCAGTTCGGCTCCGACGCTGCAGGCATGGTCAAACGGCAGATCCTCAAGCGGCCAGTGGTCGAACGCGACATCGTGCCCGTGATGAGTTCGACCAACCATCCGTTCATGCGGTCGCCCGGACAGGCGATCCCACTGATCGCCGTCGAGACCGAGCCGGATGGCGTCTGTCTCATCACCGAGGACACCGAGGTCGAACTACGCGAGGAGCCGATCTCGGGATTCGAAAAGACCGGCGGCGGCATCACCTACGAGGACATCGGTGGGTTGCAGGGCGAGATCCAGCGGGTCCGCGAGATGGTCGAGCTGCCGATGAAACACCCCCAGATCTTCAAGAAACTGGGGATCGAGCCACCGCAGGGCGTTCTGCTCCACGGCCCGCCGGGCACTGGCAAGACGCTGCTCGCCAAGGCGGTCGCCAACGAGACCTCCGCGAGTTTCTTCTCTATCGCCGGCCCGGAGATCATTTCGAAATACTACGGGGAGTCGGAACAACAGCTCCGGGAGATCTTCGAAGACGCCAAAGAGGAGTCGCCGTCGATCATCTTCATCGACGAACTCGACTCCATCGCGCCCAAACGCGAGGACGTCACCGGCGAGGTCGAACGCCGTGTCGTCGCCCAGCTGCTGACGATGATGGACGGCCTCGAAGCAAGGGGGCAGGTCATTGTGATCGCGGCGACGAACCGCGTCGACAGCGTCGACCCCGCACTCCGTCGCCCCGGCCGGTTCGACCGTGAGATCGAGATCGGCGTGCCCGACGAAGTGGGCCGGAAAGAGATCCTCCAGATCCACACCCGCGGGATGCCGCTGTCCGATGATGTCTCGCTGGACCATCTGGCCGACGAGACCCACGGCTTTGTCGGGGCGGATATCGAGAGCCTGACCAAGGAAGCGGCGATGAAAGCCCTCCGGCGGTACTTACCGGAGATCGATCTCGACGAGGAGGACATCCCGCCGAGCTTGATCGATCGGATGATCGTCAAGCGGAGCGACTTCGGCGGCGCACTCAACGAGGTCGAACCCAGTGCGATGAGAGAGGTGCTCGTCGAGTTACCGAAGATCACGTGGGACGACGTCGGCGGGCTCGAATCGCCGAAACAACAGGTCAAAGAGTCGGTTGAGTGGCCATTGACCTCGCCGGAGAAGTTCGACCGGATGGGTGTCGAAGCACCGAAAGGTGTGCTGCTGTACGGGCCGCCGGGGACCGGGAAGACGCTGATGGCGAAGGCCGTCGCCAGCGAGACGAATGCCAACTTCATCTCGGTGCGTGGCCCGCAGCTGCTGTCGAAATGGGTCGGCGAGTCCGAGAAGGCGATCCGCCAGACCTTCCGGAAAGCCCGGCAGGTCAGCCCGACGATCATCTTCTTCGACGAGCTGGACAGCCTCGCGCCCGCCCGTGGTCAGGACATGGGTAACAACGTCTCCGAGCGCGTCGTCAATCAGCTCCTGACCGAACTCGATGGGCTCGAAGAGATGGGCAACGTGATGGTGATCGGTGCGACCAACCGGCCGGATATGATTGACCCAGCCCTGATTCGGTCGGGACGGTTCGACCGCTTGGTGATGATCGGCCAGCCCGACGAGGAGGGCCGCGAGCAGATCCTCAAGATCCATACCGGCGAGACGCCGCTTGCGCCGGATGTGAGTCTGCGAGAGATCGCCGAGATCACCGACGGCTACGTCGGCTCTGACCTCGAATCGATCGCTCGGGAGTCTGCCATCGAAGCCCTGCGGGACGACGACGACGCGACCGAAGTCGAGATGCAGCACTTCCGGCGCGCCATGGAGTCGGTCCGCCCGACGGTGACCGACGAGATCATGGACTACTACGCGGATATCGAAGACCAGTTCCGCGGCGGCGGCCGCGACCAGCTGGGCGAACGCAGCGACGGCCGGATCGGCTTCCAGTAGGCCGCAGGCCGTCGACGATCTTTTTTAAAAGAGCAGGATCAGTAGATCAGTTCGTCGTTGTTGTCGATCATATACAGCGCCCGGGCGGCGATGTTGACCGAGTGGTCGCCGATGCGTTCGATGTCACGGATCGTCAGCAGGAACCGCGAGACGTCCTCCATGTAGGCCTCGATCTCCTCGTCCCCGTCGAGCTGGTCGTGTTCGATTAGCTCGCGGACAACCGTGTCGCTGGCGACCTCACAGAGGTAGTCCAGATCGTCGTCACGTTCGTCGACCGCGTAACACTGCTGTTTGTCGTCCTCGGCGTAGGCTGCCATCGCGTCGGCAAGCATTTCGAGGGTCACGTCACCGAGCTCCTGGATGTCGATCTCGGGGAAGAGGCTCGTCTCGCCGTCGGTGGCGTACTCGCCGAGATTGGTGGCCAGATCGGCGATACGTTCGAGATCGGTGATGATCTTGAAGGAGGCGGCAATAAACCGGAGATCACCCGCGACCGGCTGCTGGAGCGCGATGAGATCGGTACACTGCTTTTCGAGGTCGAGATACTGTTGGTTGATCTCGTCGTCGCCGTCGATCACCTGCTGGGCGAGTTCGTCGTCGCTGGTTTCGAGGGCTTCGAGCGCCATTTCGAGCCGCTCGGCGACCGTCTCACTCATATCGAGGACGTCAGTCCGCAGATCCGCAAGTTGTGATTGATACTCGTTTCGGGGCATACCGGCTATGGGGCAAGCCGGTAGAAAAGAATTTCCCACCCCTGCGGTCGTCGCGGTGGTCATCAAACCGACTGCAGGCACACGGGTTGCTACCCGAACTTGCCGGTGATGTAGTCCTCGACGCGCTGATGTTCGGGGTTCTCGAATATCTTCTGGGTGTTGTCGAACTCCACGAGCTCGCCGCCGGTGAGGAAGACACCCGTTTTATCGGATATCCGGGCGGCCTGCTGCATGTTGTGGGTGACGATAATAACGGTGTACTCCTCGGCGAGATCGCTGATAAGGTCCTCGACTTTCGAGGTCGCTACCGGATCGAGTGCCGAGGCGGGCTCGTCCATCAACACGACTTCGGGATCGGGGGCGATCGCGCGGGCGATACAGAGCCGCTGTTGCTGGCCGCCCGAGAGTTCCAGGCCGGATTCGCCGAGCTGGTCTTTGACCTCGTCCCAGAGGGCGGCTCCACGGAGCGCCTCCTCGACGATCTCGTCGGTTACGTTCTCGTCTTGGACCCGCAGCCCGTAGGCGACGTTGTCGTAGATCGATTTGGGGAAGGGGTTCGGCTGCTGGAAGACCATGCCGATCTTCCGCCGGAGGGCAACGGGGTCGACGTCGTCGTCGTAGACGTTTTTGCCCGAAAAAAGCAAGTCGCCGTCGACGCGCGCGGAGGTAATGAGGTCGTTCATCCGGTTGATACACCGGAGGAAGGTGGATTTCCCGCAGCCGGAGGGGCCGATCAGCGCGGTGACCTGTTTTTCAGGGATATCCATCGTGATGTCCTGGAGGGCCTGCTCGTCGCCGTAAAAGACGTTGACAGCCTTCGACTCGATGATCGGCTCCTCGATGAGTGCCCCCGACTCGGGCTCGCTCGCCCCGGCGATGTTCGAGCCGGGTGTCGGTGACGACACGGCCTCATCTGTCCCTTCGGCATCTGTTTCGGGCTCACTCATGAACGTATTGTGGTGTTATTTCGGCCGCAAATAGCTGTTGCGGAACCATCCGAGTCGACCGATAGGTCCACTAACTGATCGTTTTTCTCCCGATCGGGTCGAGGGGATACTACGCGTTCAACACCATTACAAGACCGAAATCGGCTTTTGTATCCGTGTCTCCCGATACTGAGATCACGATCGGCGGTCGCAAGCTCGACCCCATCCGTGCCGGACTGCTGTTGTTGGTCGTCGGGCTCGCTGTCGCTGGGTTCGGCCTCTACGACCACACCCAGCAGTCGGACGCAGTGGCAAACGCAGTCGAAGTCGACGCCACGATCACCGACACCGATATTCGGACGGTATCAGCCAACACCGGCGTCGACTACAAGCCGGAAGTCACGTTCAGCTACAACTATTAGGGAGCGTTCTATACGAATGAGCGGATCTATCCGGCCAGCATCTCCGCGAACTACGACCGGCGTTCGGAAGCCCAATCGATCATCGACGAGTACCAAGCCGAGCAGACCGTTACGGCATACGTCGACCCCGAGGCACCGAGTGCGGCGTTCCTCAGAGATGAAACATCGAACGGCCCGCTGCTCGCAGTGGCCATCGGCGTGGTCTTCCTGCTCGCTGGCGGAAACTCCCTTTTCAAATCGGTCCGGGCGGCCTAACTCGACCCGCTCGAAGAACCACCGACGAGCTACTCCTCCGTGTCGGGGCCGTCACTTGACGCCGCGGGTTTTCTCGACGCGGCTGTATCGGTTGCGTCACCGGCATCGCGCCCGTTGTCGACAGCTCCGTCGGACCGGATCGCCTCCCGCTGGGTAGGGATGAGATCGAGTTGCGGCTCGGCGTCCCCGAGGACGACCAGTGCGTAGTAGCGCACGTAGCTCCGAACCGGTGCCACGACGAGCGAGACGACGTACTGGTAGCCGAGAAGTCCCGCGACGAGGGCACCGATGATCAGCGGCTCGTAGGCCGATCCAAGCTCGCCGAGTGCTGATCCGGTGAGGATGAGCCCGAAGATCCCGACGAAACTCACGATGAGCCCGACGACTGTGAGGACGGCCCAGAGGATGAAGCCGATCAGCCACGCAAGCAGGACGGTCGCGACGACGCCGAGCTTGGTTGCGGCCGCCGCGTCGACGAACCGCCGCCAGCCGCTGAGCGCGCCGCGCTGTTCGTGGAGCATGATCGGGACGACGAACAGCGTCGTCAGCGTGTTAGCCGTCGTCAGTCCGAAGAGGGCAACGACTGCCGTGAGGGCGATGCCGACCGCCTGTGTCGGCGTCACCTCAGCAGGGGCGGTGACATCGCCGACGAGGACCGTCCACGCGACCGGGACGGCCACCACCGCGACCGCGGCGAGCCAGAGGCCGAGTCGGAACAGCAGGAGCCGGAGCCCCGTCCCGAGGTTGGACCGGACGTAGAGTCGCAGCGAGAGTGACCGCGACCGGAGGGAGTCGACGAAGACGAACTCCAGGACGGCTGCGAGATAGGCGAACCCCCCGACGATCAGCAGTCCGGCCGCGATAACCCCGGCAGCAGCCCACAGCTCGGCCGGGTCGGCGGCTGTCTCGGGACCGACCGGTAGACCGGGGAACTGACTCGTCAGCCCCGACCCGCCGAGGAACAGCACGACGACCGCGAGCTTGAGCCAGCCACCTGCACCCAGCGCCGAGAGATACTGTTTAGTCAGTCCCCCGGCGTCGGTAAGTGTTTTAAATACAGCCATCTATCAGATCGATGCGGCGGACTGCGGTCGATAGCACGTTTCGATGCTACTCACTGCCGTCACGCCGGTCGACCATCCACTACCGATCCGTAGATCGAGATACATACCACACAGTTACGCGTATTTGTATTTAATATCCCAGTGCCATATGCTGGCTGTGAAACTTCGCCCGTTGTCACTACGACGGCGAGCGGTACTGATAGCGTCGTGACCGGACTCGAATAATTAAAAAGCCTGGTTGTTCAAGATGCGCTATGATCCCACTCACAGCCTCACCGCTTCCGATCGAGTCGACTGCGGGCGTCGTCCTCGTAGTTAGTATTCTCATCACGCTGCTGTGGATCCGGTCGGTCTTCCGCTAGTCCTCTTTTTCAACTCGGTCGACGCGCGCGCCGAACCAGTCGGCGGCCGCAGCGACCGCCTCGGCGTCGGTCCCGCTGAACTTGACACGGACCGTCTCGCCGGGATAGCTCCCGACGGCCACGTCGAACCGTTCGCGGACCTCCTGGAGTCGGTCGACCAGCGTGCTTTCGGGCTCGTCGGCAACCACGGTTTCGGTGTGGATCTCCTCGCCGGCGAACGCCTCGGCGACCGACTCGAACATCGCTTTCATCTCCGACGGCACACCCGGCAGGACGTAGATCGAGTCGACGACTGCACCCGGTGCCACGCCGACTTCGTTGGGGACCATCCGCGCACCGGCAGGCAGTTCGGCCGTTCCGACAGCCAGTTCCTCGGCGGAGTAGCCGCCCTGTTCGGTGAGCCACTCGTGGGCCGCCTCGTGGTGGGTCGTCTCTCGGCCGACGGCGGCCGCGACGCCCTCCATCGTCAGATCGTCGGGGGTCGGCCCCAGCCCACCGGTAACGATCACCGCGTCGTACTCCGCGTGGTACTCGTTGACAACGCGGGCGATGTCGTCGATCCGGTCGGGAAGGGTGGTGATTCGGCCAACCGTACAGCCGCGGGCGGTGAGCTGTTCGGCGAGCCACGCCGCGTTGGTGTTCACCGTCTGGCCGACCAGCAGTTCGTCGCCGACGGTGACGATGGCGACGTTCATTTGTCCTCGTCGTCCTCCTCGGTATCGAGGCCCATCCCGACCCGCACGTCGTGGAGGCGGTCGATCTGTCGGCGGTAGTAGTAGAGTCCGCCGACGCCGATCAGCGACAGCACGACGGCCGCGCCGCCGAAGACGTAGAGGTCCCGTTCGAGGTAGTACTGGACGAGGACCGTCCCGCCGGTGACCTCCGCCCACTGCACGTGGACCCGGTTGTCGACGGTTTCGGTATCTGCGCCTCGCGGGGCGGCGTTGCTAAACAGGAAGAAATCCATTCGGTAGTCCTCCGGGAGAATGACCTCGTAGGACCCCTCGACGTACACCGGCAGCGAGAGTCGACGCGGCGTTGCGCTCGCCGAGAAGGCCAGTTGGCCGTCGGCGTCGGGAACGGTCACGTCGACTTCGTCGGTGGTCTGTTCGATCTCGCCGCCGCGCTCACGGATCTCGGTGCCGGTGAGCACCGTGCCGTTGTCGGCATACCGGAACCGGACCGCCGAGACGTCGAGGGGCTCTTCCCGCCCGAGTCCAGCGGGCGTGTAGAGTCGGAGCTCCTGGCTCGCGTTGACATCGTAGACGGCCTGAACCTCGTCGGCGGTATGGAGGGTCAGGAGGGCGTCGCGGTCGGTATCCCAGCTGTAGGGTTCAGCCGGCTCCTGATCGAGTCGCTCCGGGGAGATTTCACCACCGCCGGTGATATAACCCAGACAGCCCGCGGTCGCCGCCAGTGCGACAACAGCGACGATCGCGAGGCCGAGCCGCCGGTTCATCGCGCCTCCATGGGCGTCGCCCGACTCCGGCCGTGATCCGAGCGATCGCTACCCGAGCGGTCGGTCAGTCGGCTCGGCGGCTCGCGTTCGTGCCGTCTCGATCCCCGCGGGATGCCCGCCTCGTCCTGTTGGCTGGCCATAGCGTATGTATTGGCTGTACTCCCGCGGACTGTTGAGCCTATCGCAACCGATCGGCCACCGTGTGGTGTGGTGCTCCCGCTTCCCTTCGACCACAGACTCCACCCTCAGCCAAACGATCAAGCCTATCGACGCCGAACTCTACTCCTATCGATGGCCCCACAGCTCGAAACTCCCGTCGAGATCGGCGGGCTCACCCTCCGCAATCGGCTGTATCGTGCGCCACTCCTGGAGTGTGCCGGAAACGGTTCCGACGCCGTCGACACCCTAATCGCCGATCTCGAACCCGCCGCGGCTTCGGGGGCCGGACTCGTCTGTCAGGGCGCGACCATCGTCCGCGGTCCCGGCGGGTGTGCCGCGCCGAACATGACCTACGTCGACGACCCTGCGTTCGTCGACGAACTCTCGGGGCTCACCGACGCAATCGGCGACCACGGCGCGGCGATCGCGATCCAGCTCGAACACGGCGGGCTCCGGAGTATGGAGACCTGGCACCACGGCTACCGAAGCGAGCATTCCGATCTGCAGCAGCTCGCGGTCTCACGGCCGCCGCGACCCCTCCGGGTTCTCGATCGACTCGGCCTGCTCTCCTACGACACCCACGTCTTGTCGACCGACGAGGTGTACGAACTCGCTGCCGACTTCGGCCGCTCGGCCGAGTGGGCCATCGATGCTGGCTACGACATCATCCACATCGCGGGCGCAAACATGGGGATCGTCCACCAGTTCCTGTCGCCGTTTTATAATCGCCGGGACGACGAGTTCGGCGATGGGGTTCGGTTCCTGGAACTCGTCGCCAGCGAGATCCGCCAGCGGTGCGGTGACGTACCGCTGATGACCAAGGTTCCGGCCGAATCGGCCACGCCGCCCGGAGTCGGTCCGCACCTCACCGAGGCCGACGCGGTGGGGATCTGTGAGCGACTCGAAGCGGCTGGGTTCGACGCCCTCGTGCCGGTCACCGGCTCGGTCATCTGGGATATGAGCATTATCAAAGGCGAGTATCCGGACCGCGCATGGAGCGACGAGCGATTCGCCGCGGAGTACAGTGAGGCCTTCGGCGGCCCCGTTCGGCGGCGGCTTGCGGCAGCCGCGACGTGGCTCGACTCGCTATTATATACCTACGAACCGGCCTGGAACAGCGGGCTCTGTCGGCGCGTCCAGGAGTGCGTCGACGTACCGATCCTCGCGGAGGGCGGCATCCGAACGCGGGGGCAGATCGACGACCTACTCGGTTCCGACTGCGACATGGTGGGATTGGGTCGACCCTTCTACGCCGAGCCGCGGCTCCCGGCGCGGCTGCTCGATGGTGGCCCCGAGACAGCGGTCGTCTGCGAGAACTGCAACAACTGCACCGTGCCGCAGGCAGCAGGCGAGCCGGGCGTCTGCCGGACGCCCGCGGTCTTAGCTGAGGCGGGGCGGCTCCGCAAAGCCGGTGCCTACGACCGCCTGCAGTCGGGTGAATCGGCCACGCAGATCGACGAGTCAAACCCCGGGACCGGCGATCCCTGATCCACGTCTGACGCGGCGAGTGTATTTTATACTCCGCCCTAATGCAGTTGGTATGAACCGGGCAACAACGTTCGTCACCGGGGCCCTCAGTGGGCTGGCTGCGGTGGCTGGCTGGCGCTATTACCGCTCGCGGGCCACCGAGCCGGTCGGCTACGAGATGCGCCGCACCGACGACGGCATCGAAATCAGGGAGTATCCGACGGTCGTAGTCGCTGAAACTGTCGCCGCAAACGAGGCCTCAGCCCGGCGGCGGCTCCAACACTACCTCGATGGGGCCAACAGCGTTGAGGCGAGAATCCCAGCGACGACGCCGCTCCGAACCCAGGTCGAATCGGTCGAAGTGCCGACCACCGACGGGAGCGAGTCGTCGACCCACCCGGTCCGGGTCGGTACCTACCTGCCGCCGGGCTACAGCCCCCAAACTGCTCCCGAGCCGACCGACCGCTCGGTGTTGCTTACTGTTGAAACACCCCGGACCATCGCTGTTCGGTCGGTGCCGATCTACCCGCCGGGCGATCGCGTAGAGCGGGCCAAAACGCGGCTGCTGGGTGCGATCGAGAACTCCGATCTGGTCGCGGTTGGCTCGCCGTTCGTCTTCAACTACGACAACTCCCTGCTGGGTTCGCTGACCGGCCGGGCCGAAGTCGGGATCGAAATCGCCTGACGCCGCCCCAGCCCGTTTCTATGGGATCCGACGCTGACGGAGCTCACGAGACAGAAGATATACACGTCTTATCGCCGGAGTAGTAGCTGTTCATGAGCAATCGACGACCGAGCCGACGGCAGTGTCTGCAACTTGGCGGGGCTGCGGTTGCGGTAAGCCTCACGGGTTGTCTCTCCCAGCTATCCCAAGACGAGTCCGGGAACGAGACCGACTCCGAATCGGCTTCTGACGGCGAGCCGGTCGCGGACGATCCGGAAACACGGGTGTATCGGGAGACCATCGACTCGGTTGTGCTCGTCCGGAACGATGAGGGGAGCGGCACGGGGTTCATGATCGACGACAGTCATGTCGTCACGAACGCCCACGTTGTCGGCGAAGCCTCCGAAGCCGAGATTCGCTTTTCCGAGGGTCAGTGGACGACCGGCGAGGTCGTCGGCACCGACCGACACAGCGACCTCGCGGCTATCGCTGTCGAAACCGTCCCGGAGTCAGCGACCCCGTTATCGTTCATCGACGGCGAGACCGAAGTCGGTACGGATGTTATCGCCATCGGCAACCCCTTCAATTTCGACGGGAGTGTCACCGCCGGGATCGTCAGCGGCGTCGACCGGTCGATCCCCTCGCCGACCGGCTTTACAATCCCGGATGCGATCCAGACCGACGCCGCGGTCAACCCCGGCAACAGTGGCGGCCCGCTGATGTCTCTCGATGGGGTGGTGGTCGCGGTCATCAACTCCGGCGGCGGCGACAACCTCGGCTTCGGGGTTTCGGCCCCGCTGGCCCGGCGTGTCGTGCCGGAACTCATCGAGACCGGGAGCTACGAACACAGCTATATGGGTGTCTCGTTCACTGACGTGACACCGGATGTCGCCGAGGCAAACGGACTGGACGAGCCGCGTGGCCTGCTCGTCGACGCGGTCGTCGAGGGCGGACCCTCCGAGGGCGTCCTCCAACCCAGCGAGGAGACGACGACTGTCGACGACACGGAGGTCCCGGTCGGCGGGGACGTCATGCTCTCGCTCGGCGAGGACGACCTCATGACGACGGAGGATCTGGGCAACTACCTCGCCCTCCAGACGCGGCCCAGCGACACCATCGCGGTGACGGTCCTGCGCGATGGGAGCGAACAAACCGTCGACCTTACGCTCGGCACCCGTCCCGACGAACTCGAATAGCTGACCACGACGCTATCTAAATAATCGGCAGCTACCGGAACACACCCACTGCCGCCCACGGTCTGTTTATATCTAGGCGGCGGCTACCGCGGTGGCTGCGACCGTTACAGGTAGTCGTGTTCGACCAGTCGGTCGACTGCCTCACGGAGTCGTTCTTCGCTCGCGGCATACGAGATTCGGGCGTAGCCGGGTGCGCCGAAGGCACTGCCCGGAACGGTGGCAACGTGGGCTTCCTGGATCGCGCCCTCACACCAGGCCTGATCGTCGTCGTCCACGGGGATCATCATATAAAAAGCCCCGTCGCCGACCGGCACGTCGACGTCGTGTTCGGCGAACAGGTCCGCAAGCATATCGCGGCGCTCGCGGAAGGCTTCGCGCATCTCCTCTACCGAGTCGTCGGTGCGCTCGGAGAGCGCTTCGAGCCCGGCGTGCTGGACGAAGTTCACCGCACAGGAAACCGAATGCGAGTGGAGTTTGCTCGCCTCGTCGATCAGGTCCTGTGGGGCGTGGATGTAGCCGAGTCGCCAGCCAGTCATCGAGAACGCCTTCGAGAAGCCATTCAGTGTGATCGTTCGGTCTTCCATCCCCTCCAACGAGCCCAGCGAGGTGGGCTCGACGCCGTAGGTGATCCGCTCGTAGATCTCGTCGGAGATGACCGCGAAGTCGTGTTCGACTGCGAGGTCCCGAACGCCTTCGAGGGCTTCGTCGGAGTAGACGGCTCCAGTGGGGTTCGACGGCGAATTGACGACCAGCAGTTCGGTCTCATCCGATACGGCTTCGGCTAGGTCGTCGAGGCCCGGCTCCAGTTGGAAGCCGTACGGCGAGAGGTCGACGCGATTGAGCGAGCCGCCCGAGAGTTTGACCATCGCCTCGTAGGAGACCCACGCCGGGTCCAGGAGCACGACCTCGTCACCGTCGTCGATCAGCGTATTGATCGCCTCGTAGAGCCCCTGTTTGCCGCCCGGCGTGACGATGATCTCGTCGGCGTCAGCGTCGACGCCCTGGTCGGTGAGCTTGTCAGCGAGCGCTTCCCGAAGCTCCAGGATTCCGTTCGAGGATGTGTAACCGGTGTGTCCGGCGTCCATCGCGTCCTTTCCGGCTTCGATGATGTTGTCGGGCGTCGGGAAATCCGGCTCGCCGACCGAGAGGTCGACGACGTCGATTCCCTCGGCCTCCAGCTCGCTCGATAGGTTGCTGATCGCCAACGTCGCGCTCGGTTCAACCCGGCCGACTCGGTCCGCAAACTCCATGTTCATTGTCCTACCCCTACCATATCCACCGCGGCGTTTACCGCTTCCGCTCCTTTGTCGACCCGCTCGCGGGCCTCCGCGCCGCTCATCCCCGGCCCGCTGACGCCGAAGGCCACCGGCGTATCCCGGTCGAGGCTCACGTCCGTGAGGGCTTGGGCAGCGGCGTCGGCGATCACCCGATCGTGGTCGGTGTCGCCGGTGACGATCGCGCCGATGACGGCGACGGCATCGATATCGTCGCGGCGGGCCAGTCGATCCGCGGCCAGCGGCGAGTCGTATGCGCCCGGCACTTCGAGTATTTCGGCGATCTCCACGCCTCGGTCGGCGGCGGCCTTTTCGGCGGCGGCCTGCATCTCGTCGGTGACCGAACTGTTGAATTGGGCCACCACTAGTCCGACTGCGGTCATAGCCCGAGATTGGCGGGTTCGGCAAAAGAACTACCGTTCGCGGGCCGCCGCGTGTGTCGACCGCCTGAAAACACAACTATATGCCCCGTCGCATCAGTAGCTTACAACTAAATGCGCACACTATGACTGTTGTCTTCTGGATTCTGGTCGTGTTTGCGACCGTTAGCTCGCTGTTTATGGCGTGGTCGCTGGGAGCCAACAGCAACTCGCCACCGTTCGCCCCCGCAATCGGTGCCAACGCGGTCTCAACGATGCGAGCGGCGTTCCTGATCGGTATTCTCGCAGCCGCTGGCGCGCTGACACAGGGGGTGCGATCTCCGAGACGGTCGGGGCGAACCTGATCGACGGCGTAGCGATCACGCCGTTGGCGGCGGCCGCAGGGCTGTTGGTCGCGGCGGGATTCATGTCGTTCGGCGTCTACAGCGGGTATCCCGTCCCGGCGGCGTTCGCCACCACCGGCGCGATGGTCGGCGTCGGTCTCTCGCTGGGCGGCGATCCGGCGTTCGGGACCTACCAGCGGATCGGCACGTTCTGGCTGCTGGTCCCACCGACCTCCGGCGGGCTTGCCTACGTTACCGCGAAACTGCTCCGCCGCGAGGACGTCCCCGAAACGGTCTCCATCCCGTTTCTCGCGGCCGTGGTCGCTGGCATTCTCGCCAACGTCCGGCTCGGAATCATCCCACATCCCGACCGCGCGCAGGGATCGGTTGCTGAGGCCCTCGCACGGCTTGTCGGCGACCCTTCCGTCCTCGGCGTCGATATCGCCGTCGGCGGCGTGACGCTTGTGTTTGCGGCTCTCGGATTTCGGGCGATTCGTCGACGGACCCAAGCTTCGGTTGAAGCAGGAGTCCGGACCCTGCTCGTCGCCCTCGGGAGCGTCGTCGCCTTCTCCAGCGGCGGCAGTCAGGTCGGCCTCGCCACCGGCCCGCTTGAAAACCTCTACGGAGCCGAACTCGGCCTCCCGAGTATCGTGCTGCTGGCTATCGGTGCGACCGGCATCCTTGCGGGGGCATGGATGGGCGCGCCGCGGCTTCTGCAGGCGACCTCCCGGGAGTACGCCCAACTCGGCCTCCGCCGGTCGATCGCGGCGCTCGTGCCGGGATTCATCATCGCCCAACTGGCGATTACCCTCGGGATCCCGATCTCGTTCAACAACATCATCATTTCGGGGGTGATCGGCGGCGGACTCGCGGCCGGATCGGCTGGCGTTTCCCGCCGAAAGATCGGTGTGACTGTCGGCTTCTGGCTCATTACGCTGGTCGGCTCGATAACTATCGGCTTCGGGCTCTACCGAGGGCTGTCGACACTGCTCGGAGTTCAGTAGTCGGCGGTTATTTATATACAATCGCCGGGCGGACCACAGCTACCGGACGACAGTGACTGTAACCGGAGCTTCTCCGAGGACCGCCGTGGCGACCGTGCCGAGCAGGCGTCTGGTGAGTTCGCCACGATCGCCACCGTGGCCGCCCATAACGATGTGGTCGACGTCGTGGCTCTCGGCGTACTCGACGATACTCTCGGCAGGATCACCGGTTTCGACGGCGGTGTCGACCGACCGGTCAGCGGCCGCAGCCTCGGTTTTCGCACGCTCGATCAGCCGCTCGGCGCGCTCGTGGGCTGCGGCCTGCCGCGACTCGTCGGGCTCCAAAACCCCGCCTTCGCTCATCCCGGCATCGAGCGGCGTGACGATATTTAAAACAGTCATCCGACAGTCGAATACGGCAAGCGCGTGTGCCAACGCCTCGTCGGCCAGCGGCGAGCCATCCAGCGGAACGAGCACGTGTGAGGGTTCCATACTGCCTGTTGCATGGCGACGTACAAATATCCCGTCCGGCGTCGAGTGGGAACACGAACGTTTTCCCGACAGCCCCCCAGCGTTCGACTGTGACAGCCGGACCGACAGCCGACAGTCGATACAGCTGGTTCGTGGCGGTCGTCGGGGCGATTGCGATGATCTTCACCTTCGGCACGCCGCTGTCCTACGGCATCTTCCGCCAACCGTTCAGCGAGACCTTCGGCGTCTCGCCGGTCGCCCTGTCGACCGTGTTTTCGGTGATGTTGTTTACGTTCTTTATTGGGTCGGGGATCGTCGGCGTGCTGTCGGTCCGGTTTCCCGCCCGTGGCGTCCTGTTGGCCGCCGCGGCCGCGACCGGACTGATCGCGCCCGCGCTGTATGTCGTCGACTCCTACTACGGTCTGCTGGTCGTCTTCGCGGTCCTCGGTCTCGCGCTCGGCACGGCGTTCGTTCTGACCGCGTCGATCATCCCGCGGTGGTTCGACGAGTATCGTGGTGCCGCGACGGGGTTGATTTTCGTCGGCAACGGGCTGGGGCTGTTCGTCCTCCCGCCGCTGTGGCAGCGGGCCTTTGCGACCTTCGGGGTCAGGCAGGGGTTTTTGTCGATCATGTCGGTGACCGCAGTCGCCTTTCTGCTGGTGGGGCTCGTCTGTCGACGCCCGCCGTGGACCGACCAGTCGGTGACCTCGGCCCGTGAGATCGTCGGCTGGGTCGGCGAGCTAGCCCGAACCCGGTCGTTTCAGCTGTTGTTCGTCGGGATGGGGCTGGCCTTCGCGTGGTACCAACTGCTGGCGGCGTATGCGGTCGACCTGTTTTCGGCCCGCGGGCTGACTCAAGCGGGCGCGTCGACGGCGTTCGGCTTCATCGGCGGCGTCAGTATCATCTCGCGGATCGGCGGCGGCTATCTCGGCGATCGGTTCGGCTCCCGCCGGGCGTTTCTCGGCTCGCTCGGCTTCGCGACGGCGGGGATCGCCCTGCTCGTGATCCCGCAGGTTTCGGCGCTGGCCGTCGCCGTCTTTCTGATCGGCCTCGGGTTGGGCGGCTCGGCGACGCTCTACATCCCGGTGCTCATGCAGGTGTATCCCCCGGAGAAAGACAGTGCCGTGATCGGCGTTTTTAATGTGGCTGGCGGGCTCGGATCGCTGCTCATGCCGCCGCTCGGCACGGCGAGCATCGCCTACACTGACGGCTACACCGTTGCGATCCTGTTGACCGTCGGCGTCACGCTCGTCGCCTTTTGGTTGGTGGTCGCCGGGACGGCCGACTCGTCGGTCTAACCGGCGGCTCGTCCGAGGTGGGAATCCTTATAGCCCGTCGACGGAATCCCTCGGGTATGTCAGTCACACTTCCCGGTCCCACGCTGGGCGTCGTCGGTGGCGGCCAGCTCGGCCGTATGCTCGGCGAGGCCGCCGCCCCACTCGGCGTCGACCTCGTCGTCCTGGATCCGACTCCAGAGTGCCCCGCCTCGCCGGTCGCCCGCAAGCAGATCGTCGGTGATTTCGACGACCCCGACGCCATCAGAGAGCTCGCCGAAGTCTCCGACGCGCTCACCTACGAGATCGAACTCGCCGATCCGGATGTCCTCGCCGAGGTCAGCGAGGAGTTCGACGTGCCGGTCAACCCCGATCCAGGAACCCTCCGGACGATCCAGGACAAACTCGTCCAGAAGGAGGCGCTGGCCGACGCCGGGATCCCGGTGCCAGACTTCATCGGCATCGGTGGCGAGAAGGATCTCAAGATGGTCGTCGACGAACTCGACGGTGTGATGCTCAAGGCTCGTGAGGGCGGCTACGACGGCCGAGGCAACACGCCCGTCCAGGACCCCGACGACGCAGCCGACGCACTCGACGAACTGGGCGTCGAGACGATGGCCGAATCCTTCGTCCCCTTCGAACGCGAACTCTCGGTGATCGGCGTCAAGGGAGCCGACGAGGTGGCGACCTACCCAGTCACCGAGACGATCCACGAGGAAGAGATCCTGCGGGCCAGCGTCTCACCGGCCCGGACCGACGACGAGACGCTTGATCGCGCCCACGAAGTCGCTACCGAAGTCCTGGAGTTCCTCGATGGCTGGGGCGTCTACGGGATCGAACTGTTCGAGACCGAAGCCGGGGAGATCCTCGTCAATGAGATCGCGCCCCGACCGCACAACTCCGGCCACTGGACGATCGAGGGCGCACGCACCTCACAGTTCGAGAACCACATCCGGGCCGTACTGGGCTGGCCGCTCGGCTCGACCGAGCTTCGGGAGCCGACGGTTTCGGCGAACATTCTGGGCGACGTGGACGAACCTGAGGAAGCGACCCTTTATAATATCGACTCGATCCTCGACGAACCGAACGCCCACCTCCACTGGTACGGCAAAACGCAGGCTCGCCCGCTTCGCAAGATGGGCCACATTACCGTTACCGACCCCGAGGAGGGTGATCGAGGCACGCTGCTCGACCATACCGAATCGCTCCGCGACGGGCTGACGTTCGTCAGCGAATCGCAGTAACTACTGCCTACCAGCACGCAGACACCAGTAGCCAATGACTACCGCACCCGAAGTCCAAGATCTGATCGACCGACTCGAAGCCGAAGCCGACCAGAACCGCGATCCAGCTGAGACTCCCGACGTGGGGATTATCATGGGATCGGATTCCGATCTCGACGTGATGGCCGGAGCCTATGAGGCCCTCGAAGCACTCGGCTTCGCCGAACAGACCGACTTCGAGAACCCACCCGAGAGCCGCTTTACCTTCGAGAGCTACGTCGTCTCGGCCCACCGAACGCCCGAACTGATGTACGTCTACGGCGAGACCGCCGCTGACCGCGGCATCGACGTGATCATCGCGGGCGCGGGCGGGAAGTCGGCGGACCTGCCTAACATGACCGCCTCGATTGCCTACCCGATTCCTGTCATTGGGGTCCCTGTCCAGGAGAAATCCGTCGACTCAGTCATCGGAATGCCGACTGGTGCACCGATCACCGCGGTCGACGCTGGCAAGTCGTTCAATGCCGGGCTCTCGGCCGGGCAGATCCTCTCACGCGAGCACGACGAGATCGAGCAGGCACTCGTCGAGTTCCATGATGCCCAACTGAGTGATGTCGGCGAGGTTTCGAAGGCGCTCCACGATCTGGGCATCGACGGTTTCCGAGAACGCGAGTCGTAGACAACGTCGCTTCTGGGGTTAGAAATCCGCACCGTCGACCAGTAGCTCGCTTTTGATGTAGGATTCGAGTTCCTCCCGGAGCATCGATCTCGGCGTGTCGGTCCGGGTCGTCTCCTGGAGGTTGATGCCTTCGAGCGTGGCGCTGAGGAACTCCGCCATCCGGTGGGGGTCGACCGATTCGAACACGCCCGCATCAATCCCGTCCTGGATGATGTTGGCGAGGTAGTCGACCAGATCGGCGGACATCTCGGTGAACTCCTCGCGGAACGCCGGGTTCTGGATCGCCTGCGAGCGCAGTTCCAGATAGGTTCCGATCCGATCGTTGGCGTCCGGTCTCCCTTCCGGGGCGGGGTAGTCGCCGAGCGAGATGGTGATATAGGCCTTCAGGTCGCCGACCGGATCGCCGGCCGATTCGATCCGGTAGCCCCGCTCGAAGTAGTCCCGCATATATTGGACGAACGACAGCAGAATGTCGTCCTTGCCGTCGAAGTGGTGGTAGAACGTCGACTTGGTAAGATCCGACTCGTCGGCGATCCGCTGGATCGAGATGCCCGGGTAGCCGTGTTTCTGCAGGGCCGCGAACGTCGCCATCATGATCGCCTCGTGGGTGTCAGCCGGCTCACCGTCGAGCGGTGCCTCCTCGCTCATGGGCCGGGGTTGTCGACCGGCGGAAATATAGCTTATTACTGGGCGACACAAGGAGTGTGGTGGCAGCCGCCGGCTGGCGGCCCCCAAGCCGGAGACGGTTTATACGCGATAGCAGGCTGCGATCAGACCGTCCCGGGGATCCAGACGCCGGTCGGGATGAGGCCCGCGACGTACAGCAGGCCGATACCGAACGACCAGACGACGATCGCCATCGCTGGCGGGTCAATGTGGGTCCGGCCGTGGGCGTAGAAGATCCGCTGAGTGACTTCGCCAAGAACTGCTGCGATGAGCCCCAGCCCACCGGCGATGAGCAGTCCTGCGGTCACCGAGAGTCCCGCGAGGGCCGCATCACCGGAGGCAGTCACCGCGAGGAAGACCGTCGACCCCGCCAGCGTGATGTGGTGGGTGACCGGGAAGTTCTCGACGCCGAGATTCAAGAAGAGTAGCGAGGCGGCGCTGAGCCCGAAGCCGAGGAACGGGCTGCCGGTTCGGAACGCGAGGTAGCCCGAGGCCAGTCCGGCAATGAAGCCGATAGCGCTGACTTCGGCCCACTTGTACTGCTGGGGGAGCCACGGCTCGGTCGCGAGCCACTCGCCTTCCGGCTCGCCGCCGTTTTCGACGCTGCCTGCGCCGCCCGCAGCATCGCCGACCGTCTCGCCGCGCTCGAAGGGCCCCATATCCAGGAGCCCGCTGCCCTTCGGCTTGCCGACCAACGCGTAGCCGAAGACCGCCCGGTGGACGAACGCGCTGACCACGATGCTCACCGGAATCGGGTCGACCGTGACAAGCAGGTTCCGCGAGAGCTGTTCGATGGCGATGCCGAGCAGGCCAAAGAGGCCACCGACCGCCAGCACGTCGGGTTTGTTGCCGAGCGCGAAGCCGATGTCCTTGGCGTTGTGGTAGTCGAAGCCTGACTCCATGTAGCCCTTCTTGGCCGCGTAGGCCGCGGCTGCGGCCCCACCGGCGAAGGAGATGTGGGGGCCGAAGACGTGGCCGAAACCGATCCCCACGAGGTCGACCGACCCCTCGGGGGCGACGCCGACGATGTTCGCCGCCGCACCGGCGACCACGAGCAGGCCGGTGAGCACGAACGCCGGGAGTGCGCCGATGGCCGCGCCGAAGGCACCGCCCGCGAACGCGCCGACCCAGATCGAGGGCTCGCCGAGGACGCTCGCCACGTCGCCGAACGAGCCGCCGAAGGCCTGCAAGACGAGCTCGGGTGCGAGTTCAACAGGCATCCGTGATCACCGTCATCTTTCGATTGGTCGACTGGCTGCTATCTGTCGCTGCTGTCCTGGAGTCGATGCGACCGTCGTGGAACACACCACACTGCGAGTTACCCCCCGCCGATGTAGTGGCTCCGTTATCCAGTTTCCGTGTCATGTATTCACCATCTGCGTCTCGAACGAACGTTCGTTTTATTATTAATGTGTTGGTTTTTCCTGAATGAAGGTCGGATCGGAGCGGCAGCGTCGAAACCGGCGTGTCGACGACGGGACAGGCTCGGTAGACCGTGGAAAATCAGCGTCGTAGTCGCTTCCATGTACGCAATATACACGCAGCAGAGCAGGGAGCGGGTTCGGTTGTATCAGCCAGCCAGTAGCCAGTCGACAGCCCACAGCGAGTAGTCGTTCAAGATGACGGCACCATCGAGTCAAACAACGGAACGTAACTGTGGGCGCTGATAGTTCAACGAACCAGTATGGCTAGGTGTTCTGCCTGAGACAGCCGGTCAAAAATCAACGCTTATGAGGGGCGGGTTCAAATCTCCGCACGTTACGGAGAACCCGGAATGTCATGGATAGCAATCGGGGCATTGGCACTCGTCGGAATCGCCATCCCACTCGCAATGATGGTGGTCTCGGCGCTTCTGCGTCCAAGCGTCCCCGAACAAGGCAAGTCGACAACCTACGAGAGCGGTGAGATTCCGACCGGCTCGGGACACGTTCAGCTCAACATCCAGTACTACATGGTCGCGCTGCTGTTCGTCGTCTTCGATATCGAGACGGTGATGATCTTCCCGTGGGCGGTCATGTACCGCAGCGCACTCGAAGCGGGCGTCCCGCTATCGCAGGCGCTGCTCCCAATGTTGCTGTTCGTTGGGATCCTCGTCATCGGTCTCGTATGGGCGTGGCGCATTGGGGCCGTCGAGTGGACAACGAGTCTGCGGGCCTCGGCGCAAAAGACAGAGAGACAGAACACATGAGCAGCGACAATCAACAACCATTCGTCACCGACAGCTCGAACGTAGCGACAGACACCCGCGAGGCACGACTCGCGGGCCAGGACGACCGATTCAACTCCCGACTCCGGGAGGCGTTCGGCTCCTCGCCGTTCATCCTCACCAAGTTCGATAAGTTCATGAACTGGGTGCGGGGGTCGTCGATGTTCATGCTTCAGTTCGGGATCGCCTGCTGCAGCATCGAGATGATGCACACCTACGCGGTCAAACACGATCTCGACCGCTTCGGTGCTGGCGTCCCACGAGCATCGCCACGACAGGCCGACGTGATCATCATCCCCGGGACCATCGTCTCGAAGTTCGCCCCGCGGATGAAACGCGTCTACGACCAGATGCCCGAACCCAAGTTCGTCATCGGCATGGGCTCGTGTACCATCTCGGGTGGGCCGTTCCAGGAGGGATACAATGTCGTCAAGGGGGCCGAGGAGGTCATCCCCGTCGACATCCACGTCCCCGGCTGTCCGCCCCGACCCGAGGCGCTGATCTACGGGGTCGCCAAACTCCAGGAGCGGATCGCCAACGGCGAGTCCGCGCCGGTCGTCGTCAAACCCTACGAGCTCGAACAGTTCGGCGATCTCGAACGCGACGAGATCGTCGACCAGCTCGCCCAAGAGATCGACACCGAGGATCTGGTCATGCGGTACAACTGGGCTGATTCACCATGAGCGTCGAACTCCCCGACACCACTGGCGTCGCCGAACAGTCACCCGAAGAGCTCGCCGAGTTGCTCGGCGACCTCGTGATCGGCCGCGAGGAACACCTCAACGCTCCCGGCTTCGTTATCAAACCCGACACCGTGGTTGAGACGCTGCGTCGGCTCCGCGACGATGCGGGCTTCGACCACCTCTCGTGTGTCACGGCCCAGGAGTACGAAGACCGGTTCGAGTCGATCTACCACCTCACAAAGTTCGATGACCGGACCCAGGAGGTCTCCATTGTCGTGCCCGCGGACAAGGAAAACCCCGTCAGTCAGTCGGCAAACGAGGTCTTCCGGACCGCAGACTGGCACGAGCGTGAAGCCTACGATCTGGTCGGCATCAACTACGACGAGCATCCCGACCACCGACGGATTCTGCTCCCCGAAACGTGGCAGGGCCATCCGCTCGGGAAGGACTACGATCAGGACCAGCCACAGGTCGTCCCGCTGCGGGAACACGCCAACCCACTCTTAGAGGATCAGAAAGCCGAGGGCGACAGCGAGACGATGTTCCTCAACATCGGCCCGCACCACCCGGCGACCCACGGCGTGCTCCACATCAAGACCGTTCTCGACGGCGAGCAGGTGGTCGACCTCGAACCCGACATCGGCTACCTCCACCGCTGTGAGGAGCAGATGTGCCAGAACAGCACGTATCGCTACCAGATCATGCCGTACCCCGACCGCTGGGACTACATCTCGGCGGGGCTGCTCAACGAGTGGGCCTACGCGCGTGTGGCCGAGGATATGGCCGACATCGAGGTCCCGGAGTACGCCCAGATTATCCGGACGATGGGCGCGGAACTCTGCCGGATGGCGGCGCACTTCCTCGCGCTGGGGACGTTCGCTCTCGACATCTACGGCGACTTCACCGCGCTGTTCATGTACTCGATCCGCGACCGGGAAAAGGTCCAGAACATCCTGGAGGACCTGACCGGTCAGCGACTCATGTTCAACTACTTCCGGCTCGGCGGGGTCGTCTGGGATCTGCCCGAACCCCGCGAGGAGTTCTTCGAGAACACCCGGGACTTCCTGGACGAACTCCCGACCGCGCTCGAAGAGTACCACGACATGATGACCTCCAACGAGATCCTCCAGATGCGGACCGTTGGAACCGGCGTGCTGCCGCCGGAGGTCGCCAAGAGCTACGGCGCGACCGGACCGGTCGCCCGCGGTTCGGGTGTCGACTACGACCTCCGACGCGACGACCCCTACGGCTACTACGAGAATCTCGATTGGGACGTCGTTACCGAGGACGGCTGTGACAACTACAGCCGACTGCTCGTCCGGATGCGCGAGGTCGAACAATCGGCCCGCATCGTCGAGCAGTGTATCGACCTCCTCGAAGACTGGCCCGAAGACGAGCGGAACATCCAGGCCAACGTCCCGCGGACGATCAAACCCGACGACGACACCGAGATCTACCGGGCGGTCGAAGGCGCGAAGGGCGAACTCGGGATCTACATGCGCGCCGACGGCACCGAAAAGCCGGCCCGCTTCAAGATCCGGAGTCCGTGTTTCTCGAACCTCCAGACGCTGCCCGAGATGTCTAACGGCGAGTACGTCCCTGACGCGATCGCCTCGCTGGGCAGCCTCGACATTGTCCTCGGAGAGGTGGATCGCTAATGGTGGGGCCACTCCAGAGCGAGGTGGTACTCCTGCCCGAACGGATCGCCGACCTGCTCGGCCTCGGCGGCGTTGCTGGCGAGGTCGTCGGCGCGCTGATCGGCGCGTTCATCGTCGGCAACGTCATGCTGGCGATGACTGGCGTCGCTGGACCGTGGGCCAAGCGGAAGATCACCGCCGCCTTCACCGACCGGATCGCCGTCGACCGGATCGGCCCGTTCGGTCTGCTGATCATCGTCGCCGACTCGGTGCGACTGCTCTCGAAGGAGCTGATCATTCCGGAGGGTGCGGACCGACCCTCCTACGATCTCGCGCCGATCATCCTGCCCGCGTCGGCACTGCTCGGCTTTGCGGTGATTCCGATGGGCAGCGGGATCCATCTCGCTGACCCCGAAGCCGGACTCGCATTGGTGTTTGCGTTCGCCTCCATCGCCTCGATTTCGCTGGTGATGGGCGGCTACGCCTCGAACAACAAGTACTCGCTGATGGGTGGACTCCGTGCGGTCGCCCAGAACATCGCCTACGAGATCCCGCTGATTGTCACCGCGATGTCGGTGGTCGTCTTCGCCGGCTCGCTGCAGATGAGTACGATCGTCGCCGAGCAGACGTCGACGCTGATCTCGCTCGGTGGGATCAGCATCCCGGCGTGGTACGCCTTCGTCAATCCGTTCGCCTTTGTGCTGTTTCTCGTGGCGAACATGGCCGAGATCGGCCGCAATCCGTTCGACATTCCGGAGGCCCCGACCGAGATCGTCGCTGGCTACCAGACCGAGTACTCTTCGGTGTACTTCGTGTTGTTCTACCTCGGGGAGTTCCTCCACGTCTTCCTGGGTGGGGCGATCATGGCGACGATCTTCCTTGGAGGACCAGCCGGGCCGGTCCTCCCAGGCTTCGTCTGGTTCGTCATCAAGATCTGGGCCTTTTTCCTGTTCACCCAGTGGTGCCGCTCGGCCATCCCGCGGGTCCGTATCGACCAGTTGATCGAAATCGGTTGGAAAGGAATGTTAGTGCTCTCGTTCGCTAACTTGGTGCTCACGGCCATCATCGTGGGAGTGATCGCATAATGATTGGAATTCTCAAAGGCATGGCGACGACGATGAAACACGCACTGGACGGGAAGACGTTCACCGTCAAATACCCCGAAACAGCGCCCGAAGTGAGCCCACGGTTCCGCGGCGTCCACAAGTTCAGCCAGGAGCGCTGTATCTGGTGTCGACAGTGCGAGAACGTCTGTCCGAACGACACCATTCAGATCGTGATGGACGACCAGCGCAACGGCGAGCAGTACAACCTCCACATCGGCCAGTGTATCTACTGCCGACTCTGTGAGGAGGTCTGTCCCGTCGACGCCATCCTGCTGACCCAGAACTTCGAGTTCACGGCGGACACCAAAGACGAGTTCGTCTACAACAAAGAACAGCTCAAGAACGTGCCGTGGTACAAGGGGATCGACCCGCTCAACTCGCGCAATCCCGACCGTGGGGCGTGGATCGGCGAGGGCGACGGCGAAGTCGACTACCAGTAGTCGGACGGATCGTTCTCGAAATCTTCAAAGGGATACCTTAAGGATACACACACAATGGTTTATGAGACCATCGCGTTCGCGCTGTTCGCCCTGATCACGTTGGGCTTCAGCATGGGTGTCGTCCTCGTCGACGACGTGTTTCACGCGTCGTTGCTTTTGGGCGGGGCCCTTCTGAGCGTCGCGGTGCATTACGTAATGCTGCAGGCCGAGTTCCTCGCAGCGATGCAGATCCTCGTCTACGTCGGCGGGGTTCTCATCCTAATTACGTTCGCCGTGATGCTGACGCGACAGGAGACGGAGACGGAGGTGAGTAGTGTATGACTGACGACGAACCGGGCAGTTCGTCACGCAAACCCGGGCTCGCGGCTGTTGCACTGTTCGGTGTGCTGGCCGCGGTCGTACTCGGCTCGGCCAGTGGCTTCAGCGACCCCGCCGCGGGCTTTCCCGCGGGCGAATCGATTATCCACAACATCGGCTATGCGCTGTTCGATATTGACCTCGGCGGGATTCCCTCGGAAGGATTCCTCGCCGCGTTCCTGATCATCGCTATCGCGCTGGATGTCGCACTCGATAGTGCGGTCTACCTCGCCAAGCAGGAAGACGAGGGTCGGATCATCTCGGCGCTGACCGACGGCGGTCAGGATATCGTCGACGGCGAGGTCGCGGGCACAACTGAGACCGACGAAACCGACCGCGGAGGTGACCGCTGATGGTACCACCGGAGTACTATCTACTGCTGTCGTCGGGGCTGTTCTGTATCGGCCTCTTCGGCATCCTGACGCGGCGCAACGCGCTGTACTTCCTGATGTCGGTCGAGCTGATGCTGAACGCCGCGAACATCAATCTGGTTGCCTTCTCCTTCTACTGGGGCAACCTGACCGGCCAGACGTTCGCGCTGTTCGCTATCGCGCTTGCGGCCGCGGAGGTCGCGGTCGGCATCGGCATCATCCTCGCGCTGTACCGCAACTTCGGAGATGTCGACGTGATGCAGGCAGCAACAATGAGGTGGTAAAGATATGGTAACCGCATTCGACTACGTTCCGGCAATCGTTCTGTTGCCGTTCGTCTCGTTCGTCGTCGCACTGTTCCTCGGGAAGAACCTCCCGAAGAAGGGTGCCTACGGTGGGATCGCCGCCACCGCGGGCTCGTTGCTGCTATCGATCTGGGTGCTGTTTGCCGTCCGCGGCGGCGGTGCTCACCAGGAGACCTACTGGACGTGGGCCGAGGGCGTTGGCTCCCAACCCTTTACCTTGGAGTTCGGCGCGCTGATCGACCCGCTGTCGGCGCTCATGCTCGTCATCGTGACGCTGATCGCCACGCTGGTCCACGTCTTCAGCCTCGGCTATATGAACGACGAGGGCGAACGCGACCTGCCGCGCTACTACGCCGGCCTCGGGCTGTTTACGGCCAGTATGCTCGGCTTCGTCATCGCCGACAACCTGCTGATGGCGTTCATGTTCTTCGAGCTGGTGGGACTCTGTTCGTTCCTCCTGATCGGCTTCCACTTCCGCGAGGAAGGGCCGCCGTCGGCAGCCAAAAAAGCGTTCCTCGTCACCCGCTTCGGTGACTACTTCTTCCTCGTCGGCGTCGTCGCCGTCTTTGCGACGTTCGGCACGGCGGCCTTCGCGGGCGCGGAATCGTTCCCGGCACTCGCCGAGGGCGCACTCGCAGGCAACGTCGACGTCTGGACGCCCGGCGGCCTCGATGTGATGACGTGGTTCACCGTCGTCGGTCTGCTCGTTCTTGGCGGCGTGATGGGTAAATCCGCCCAGTTCCCGCTCCACACGTGGCTGCCCGACGCGATGGAGGGTCCGACCCCCGTCTCGGCACTGATCCACGCAGCGACGATGGTTGCAGCCGGTGTTTACCTCGTCGCCCGGATGTACGGCTTCTACGTGCTGACGCCGACGACGATGGGGATTATCGCCCTCGTCGGCGGCTTCACCGCGCTGTTCGCCGCAACGATGGGGATCGTCAAAGAGGAGCTCAAACAGGTGCTCGCCTACTCGACGATCTCACAGTACGGCTACATGATGCTCGCCCTCGGTTCGGGCGGCTACGTCGCGGCGGTCTTCCACCTGACCACTCACGCCTTCTTCAAGGCGCTGCTCTTCCTCGGTGCTGGCTCGGTCATCATCGCCATGCACCACAACGAGAACATGTGGGATATGGGTGGCCTCAAAAACAAGATGCCTGTGACCTACTGGACGTTCCTCGCGGGTTCGCTCGCGTTGGCGGGGATCTTCCCGTTCGCTGGCTTCTGGTCGAAAGACGAGATCCTGTATGAGGCACTGATTCACGGCCTCAACGAGCCGCTGATCCTCGTGGGCTACGTCTTCGGGCTGCTCGCAGTGCCGGTCACCGCGTTCTACACCTTCCGGATGGTCTTCCTGACCTTCCACGGCAACGCACGGAGTGAGACCGCACGCAACCCCGAACCTGTCCGCTGGAACGTCAAGGGGCCGCTGTCGGTCCTCGGCGTGCTGGCCGCGGTCACTGGCGTCATCAACATGGTGCCAGTCCAGAAGGTCCTCGGCATCGAGGGCATCGACTATCTCCACCTGTGGCTCAACAACCACTACGGTGGCATCGAGGGGCTGTCGTCGCACCACTACGCCGAGATTGGCCCCTACAGTAGCGGCACCCTATTCGGCGGCGAGGTCGCCACTGTCGTCGCCGGCGCAGCCGTCTCGCTCGGCCTCGCGGTCGGTGGCTTGCTGCTGGCATGGAAGCTCTACAACGTCGCCGAACCAGTCGAACACACCGATAAGCTCGGCGGCGCGAAATCGCTGCTGTACAACAACTACTACCAAGACGAGTTCCAGGTCTGGCTGGCCAACCGCACCCGAGGCGTCTCGGGCGGGGCCGACACCTTCGATCAGGGCGTCGTCGACGGCGTCGTCAACGGTGTCTCGTCGGTCAGCCTCGTCAGCGGTGACCGGATCAAACGCATCCAGACCGGGGTTGTCGGCAACTACGCACTGCTCCTGACGCTGAGCCTGACGGCGCTGCTTGTCGTCTTCGCGCTCATAGGAGGGTGGTTCTGATGATTATCGAAGCACTACTTGCATTCACGTTTGCCGCCGCACTGCTCGTCTTCGCCGTCCCGAACAAGTACGCCCACAAACTCGCCTTCGGGCTGAGTCTGGTTCCCATCGCCGGGAGCCTCTACATGTGGTCGGCCTTCGAGGCGGGCGGCAACGCACTCACCGGCGGCCAGATCGCCTTCGAGACGGTCGCCCCGTGGCTCGAAGTCGCCGGCTACCAGCTGCAGTGGTATGTCGGCGTCGACGGGATTAGCCTGCCGTTGGTCGTCCTGACGACGTTCCTCACCGCGCTGGCGATCATGAGCGCATGGACTCCCATCCAGGACCGACAGAGCCAGTTCTACGGCCTGATGCTCCTGATGGAGGCCAACCTGATTGGCGTCTTTACCGCACTGGACTTCTTCGTCTGGTTCATTTTCTGGGAGGCCGTCCTCGTCCCGATGTACTTCCTCATCGGCGTCTGGGGTGGCCCGCGCCGGAAGTACGCCGCGATCAAGTTCTTCGTCTACACCAACATCGCCTCGCTGGTGATGTTCATCGCCTTCATGGCGCTGGTATTCTCGCTGCCGGTCGAGACGTTCGGCCTGCCGGAGATCACTCAGTCGCTCGCCGCAGGCGAACTCACCGCGTTCTACGGTCTGCCAGCCGACACGCTGGCGCTGGTCGTCTTCGCGGCGATGTTCGTCGGCTTCGCGGTCAAGGTGCCGGTCGTTCCGGTCCACACGTGGCTGCCGGACGCCCACGTTGAAGCACCCACGCCCGCATCGGTCATGCTGGCTGGCGTGCTCCTGAAGATGGGGACCTACGCCCTGCTCCGATTCAACTTCACGATGCTACCCGAGCAGGCAAGCACCTTCGCGATCCCGATCGCGATCATCGCGGTCGTCTCGGTGATCTACGGCGCGATGTTAGCGCTCGCCCAGACGGACCTCAAACGGATTGTCGCCTACTCGTCGGTGTCGTCGATGGGCTACGTCATCCTCGGCCTCATCGCCTTCACCGAGTTCGGAATGGGTGGGGCGACGTTCCAGATGGTCGCCCACGGCCTCATTTCGGGGCTGATGTTCATGGCGGTCGGCGTCATCTACAACGCGACCCACACCCGGATCGTCGACGATATGTCCGGACTCGCCGACCGCATGCCGGTCGCCGTCTGGATTCTCGTTGCCGGTGCGTTCGCCTACATGGGCCTGCCGCTGATGGCCGGCTTCGCCGGGGAGTTCTTCATTTTCGTCGGCTCCTTCGGGTCGACGGCGCTGCCCTACGCGCCGGTGTTCACCGCGCTGGCGATGTTCGGCATCGTCATCGTCGCCGGCTACCTGCTGATGGCCATGCAGAACACGCTGTTCGGGCCCTTTAGGCTCGAAACCGACTACGAGATCGGTCGCGCGCCGGTCCACGATATCGCGCCGCTGGTGGCGCTGCTCGGGGCGATTATCCTGCTCGGCGTCGCACCCTCGTTGTTCTTCGACATGATACTCGATGCAACCGTTCCGATTCTTGAACTGGGAGGTGGGCTATGAGCCTCCTCCAGATCGAACCGACCAACTGGATCTACGCCATGTGGTCGCTCCAGCCGGTCGTCATCCTGGCTGTGACCGCCCTGCTGGTGTTGGGGATCGACAGCCTCTCGCCGGATTCCCGTTCGAACCGGCTGCTGGCCGGCACGGCGACAGTCGGCACGCTCGTCGCACTCGGTGTGACGGTGTGGTATCTCGCCGCCGGAACCGGCGCTGCGGGCACCGGTGGCCCGATCAGCCTCTTCAGCGACGCGATCGTCGTCGACGGGATGGGGCTGTTCTTCATCGCCATCTTCACCAGCGTCGCCGCGATGGTCGTCGTCGCTAGCGCCGACTACCTCGAAGACGACGACAACCCGGCGGCGTTCTACTCGCTGCTGTTGTTCGCGACGACCGCCATGTCGTTGATGGCGGTCTCGAACTCCTTGGCGACAGTCTTCATCAGCCTGGAGATGGCCTCGCTACCGTCCTACGCGCTGGTCGCCTACCTCAAGACCAACCGTGGGAGCGTCGAAGCCGGTCTCAAGTACTTCCTGATTGGGGCGGTGTCGGCGGCAGTGTTTGCCTTCGGTATCAGCCTCGTCTACGCCGCAACCGGCTCGCTGCTGCTGCCGGAGGTCGCTGCCGCGATCGGCGATGTGAGCGATCTTGCAGGCATCCTCGGCATGGGGATTCTGATGGTCGCTGGTGGGTTCCTGTTCAAGACGGCCTCGGTGCCGTTCCACTTCTGGGCACCCGAGGCCTACGAGGGGGCTCCTGCGCCTGTGAGCGCGTTCCTCTCGTCGGCCTCGAAGGCCGCCGGGTTTGCGGTTGCGTTCCGCGTGTTCGCGGTCGCGTTCACGCCAGCACTCGACGTGGTGATCGACTGGGGACTGCTGTTCGGTATCCTCGCAGTCGTCACGATGATCCTCGGGAACTTCGCCGCCGCAACCCAGACCAACGTCAAACGGATGTTGGCCTACTCCTCGATCGGCCACGCGGGCTACGCGCTGATCGGCCTCGCGGCGATCACCGCCGGGGCAAGCGAGGCCAACGCGACAGTAATGGGTGCGGCAATGGCCCACCTGTTCGTCTACGGCTTTATGAACACGGGCGCGTTCCTGTTCATCGCCATGGTCGAATACTGGGGCGTCGGCCGGACCTTCGAGGATTACGCCGGACTCGGCCGGAAGGCACCGATGGCCTCGATCGCGATGGCCGTCTTCATGTTCAGCCTCGCCGGACTGCCGGTGTTCGGCGGCTTCTTCTCGAAGTACTTCCTGTTCCTCGGGGCGATCAACGCCGGCTTCTGGTGGCTCGCCGCGGTCGGTGCAGTCACCAGCGCGCTATCGCTGTACTACTACAGCCGCGTCGTCAAAGCACTGTGGTTCGAGGAGCCGAACGGTAACCTCGATGCCCTCGACAGCAAGCCAACCGGCCTGTACGCCGCGGTCATCGCCGCTGGCGTGATCACGATCCTGTTGCTGCCCGGCTTCGGCCCGGTCATCGAGACCGCAGAGGCCGCCGCCACCGCCATCTTCGCGTAGGCGGCACCGGCCGCTGTTTTTTAATAGTTGCCCGCTACCGGGGCGATAGCAACCTCCTATTCATAAATTGATCTACGGTTCGCGAGTCGACGACGGCACCGTTTTCCCGGTCGACCACCTCACGTAGGCTATGATACGTCGGCTCGTTCTCGGGGACGGTGCGCTGGGTCGCACCGTCACGGATCGCACGACCGACCAGCCCGGCGAGCTGTACGTCGTCACCGGCGACAGCGGCTGGGTAACGACACTCCGCGAGAAGCAGGTCGCGGCCATCGAGGGAGATCCGGCCGATCCCACCCACTACCCCTCGGCGGTCGACGTCGTCGTGGTTGCGGCCGACGACGCGACTGCAACCGAGCGAATCGCCACTGTTGCTCGCGAGGAGTTTCCCGAGGCGACGATCGTCGCGGCCGTCGGAGTTAATGCCTCGAAGTCGACCCGCGACCGGCTCGCCGCGGTGGCCGACGAACTCGTCGACCCTCGCGAGGAGATCACCGACAGGGTACTCGATGCAACTGCGAGCGGTCACGGTGGCCGAATGGGGCGACTGCTGTCGGCGGTTCGATCCCTCTCGAAACCGCTGGCGGTGGTCGCCCACGACAACCCCGATCCGGATGCGATCGCCAGCGCCGTCGGGCTCGTCGAGATCGCCGAGTCGGTCGGTGTTCCGGCCGATGCCTACTACTTCGGCGACATTACCCACCAGGAGAACAGGGCGCTGGTCAATCTGCTCGACCTCTCGCTGTACCCGGCCGACGCCGAAAGTTTCGACCCGGCAAACTACGGAACGATAGCCTTGGTCGACCACTCCCAACCCGGCGTCAACGACAGCCTCCCGCCTGAGACGCCGGTCGGGATCGTCGTCGACCACCACCCGCCCCGAATGCCGATCGACGAGACCGACAGATACGTCGATATTCGGCCGGAGGTCGGCTCGACGAGCACGATCATCACCGAATACTTCCGTCGGCTCGGACTCGTCCCCGAGCAGGCGCTGTCGACCGCACTGCTGTACGGTATTCAAACCGACACCAAGCGGTTCACCAGAGAGGTCTCGGAGGCCGACTTCGAGGCCGCCGCCGTGCTCTCTGCGACGGCCAACGAGGACGACCTCGACCGGATCGAGTCACCGAGCGTAACCTCGTCGGTCGTCGAAACGCTGGCGACGGCGATCCAGCGACGAGACGTTCGTGACTCATCGCTGGCGACCTGCGTCGGCCGGATCACTGACCGCGACGCGCTCGCACAGGCGGCCGACGATCTGTTGAATATGGAGGGTATTACGACCGTCCTCGTCTACGGCTACACCGACGACATGATCTACGTCTCGGGACGAACCCGGGGGTCGTCGATCGATCTCGGCGAGATCTTGCGTGAGGCGCTCGATCGGATCGGCAGCGCTGGCGGTCACGCGAACATGGCCGGCGCACAGCTCCCGCTCGGCATCATCAGCGAGGTCGACGAAGACGAGCCGCTCATTGATGTCGTCCACGAACTGGTCGCCGGACGGTTTTTCGCTGCCCTCGATGTCGCAAGCGAACCCGCAGCATACATGATCAACCCACCCCTCGGGGGACGCGAAGAGTAGTCGGCGATTACGTACTGAATCGGTCACTGGCACTAGCTTTTTCCACGCGTTCGGCCTAATTCGCGGTATGGACAGCAAGCCACGGGTCGAGGAGTATATGACCCACGAGGTGTCGACCGTCTCGCCGGACGATACGGTCCAGGAAGTGACTCGCCGGATCGTCGAAAGCGAGGACCACAACGGGTTTCCGGTCTGTCGGGAGCTGACCGTCGAGGGGTTCGTGACCGCTCGTGATCTGCTTGCTGCCGACGATCAAACACCCATCTCGAAGGTCATGACCCCCGACATTCTGGTTGCCGATCCCGAGATGTCGGTCACCGACGCCGCCCGTGTCATCCTCCGGTCGGGCATTCAAAAACTGCCGGTCGTCGACGACGACGGCCGACTGATCGGCATTCTCTCGAACACGGACGTCGTCCGGAGTCAGATCGAACGCGTCACACCCGAAAAAGTGGGCAAACTCAGGCGGAGCCTCGAACAGATCCACGAGGGAATCGAACTCACCGAGGAGCGCCGACTGGTCTCGCTGTCCGATCTCACGCCGACCCAAGAGCGCGTGTATGCTGACGAGCTCGCGGGGCGACGGTACGAACTCGAACGCGGCCTCGCCGAGCCGCTGGTCGTTATTGACAACACCGGCTCGGCCGACGGATCCGAACTGTATCTCGCCGATGGCCACCACCGCGTGCTGGCCGCCGACAGTATGGATATCCCCGAAATGGACGCCTACGTTATCGTCCTCAGCGAGTCAGTCGACCTCGGGATGGCCGAGACAGCCGCCAAACAAAACCTGACGAAAATCGAGGATATCACGATCGTCGACTACGCCCGTCACCCGCTGGTCGAGACGACCGAGCGACTGCAGTGACCGAATCACTAAGTCTGTGGCAAACTCCCTGCGAGTATGCACACGACTCACATCCATTCTTGGGGTGACAGACAGTGAGTGGCGACGACGAGCGCCAACCGGTGATTGGCGTCGATGTCGGCGGCACGTTCACCGATGTTGTCCTCCTTGCCAACGGCGAGCTAACGACGACCAAGGTCCCGACGACAACGGACCAAAGCGAGGGCGTTATGCAGGGCCTCACGCGGGCCTGTTCGGTCGCCGACATCGAGCCACGCGAGATCGAGGCGTTCAGCCACGCGATGACCGTCTCGGTCAACGCTCTCCTGGAGGACGCCGGTGCGACAACGGCGCTCGTCACGACCAAGGGGTTTCGCGATGTGCTCGAAATCGGCCGCCAAGACCGACCTGCGCTCTACGATCTGGACGCCGAGAAGCCGACCCCGCTGGTTCCCGGACGGCGGCGGTTCGAACTCGACGAGCGGGCGACGACCGAGGGGATCGAACGGCCGGTCGAAGATAGCGAGGTCGACACACTCACCGCCGAGCTCGCCGACAGCGAGATCGAAAGCGTGGCAGTCTGTCTGCTTCACGCCTATGGGCATCCGGAAAACGAGAAACGGGTCGTCGAGCGGCTCCGCGACCGCCTTGCGGTGCCGGTGTCTGCCTCCCACGAAGTGCTCGCGGAGTTCCGGGAGTACGAACGGACCTCGACGACAGTCGTCGACGCCTACGTCCGACCACCCATCCAGCGGTATCTCGCTCGGCTCGACGAGCGGGCCGCCGCGCTCGGCGTGCCGACCCCCCGCATCATGCAGTCCAACGGCGGGATCGCCGACTCGTCAACCGTCCGCGAGCGCGCCGTTACGACCATGCTGTCGGGGCCGGCGGCGGGCGTTATCAGCGCGAACGCGGTTGAGACCGACCGCGAGGGGCTGATTACCTTCGATATGGGCGGCACATCCAGCGACGTGAGTCTGGTCCGAGAGGGCGGCGCGGAAATAACGACCGACGCCGAAGTCGGTGGCCGACCGATCGGCACTCCGATGGTCGACGTCCACACGGTCGGAGCGGGCGGCGGTTCGATCGGCTGGGTCGACGCCGGTGGCGCACTCCGGGTCGGACCCGAATCAGCCGGTGCCACACCCGGGCCCGCGGCCTATGGTCGTGGTGGCACCGAACCGACAGTCACCGACGCGGATCTCCTGTTGGGATACATCGGCGATGACGCCGAACTCGGTGGTAACCTCTCGCTCGATACCGACGCCGCCCGGACGGCGCTCGGATCGCTGGCTGAGGAGGCAGGGTTAGATGACGCGCTGGCGGCCGCCCGCGGTGTCTTCCGTGTTGCTAACGCCAATATGACGCGTGCGATCCGGGCGGTCACGGTCGAACGCGGCCACGATCCCCGGCAGTTCGGGCTTTGTGCTTTCGGCGGTGCGGGCCCGATGCACGCCGCATCGATCGCCGAAACCCTTGGCGTTGAGGCGGTCGTCGTTCCCTACGCCAGCGGCGTCCGGTCGGCGTTCGGACTGCTCTCTGCCGACGAGAAACACGACGCCGCCCGAACGGTTCGAACACCGCTGTCGGAGCTTGGGGCCGATACCATCGACGAGACGCTCTCGACGCTTCGCGACGAAGTGCTGTCACGGATCGCCACCACGGAGACGGAGCCAAGCGTCGAGTATGCGGCGGATCTCCGTTACAGCGGGCAGAGCTTCGAACTCACGGTACCGGTTTCACGGCCGGTCGACACCGAGACCGTTCGCGGTGCGTTCCACGATGCCCATGAGTCGACATCGGGCTACCGGATGGACGAACCGGTCGAATGCGTGACCCTGCGGGCGACCGCCGTAGCCGAACGCGAGCCGCCCGCCGTCGCGTACGAGCCCGAGGGCCCAGCACGGATCGGGTGCCGGGAGGCGTTTTTCGACGGTGAGTTCGTCGCAACGCCGATCTACAACCGCGATGGATTCACGGTCGGCCAGCCGATCGACGGTCCGGCGGTCCTGGAGGCCGACGAGTCGACGACAGTCGTCCCACCCAACTGGACGGCAACCGTCAGCGCCGACGGAACGCTCAGACTCACACGGGAGGACACACAATGACCGATGCCACCGACACTGACAGTTCTGAGACGGAGATCGACCCCGTGACGCTGGAGATTATGCGCAACCAGTTGGAGGGAATCGCCGAGGAGATGGGTCAGGTGCTGGTAGCCGGTGCCTACTCTCCCAATATCAAGGAGCGGCGCGACTGCTCGACGGCGCTGTTCGACACTAAGGGCCGACTCGTCGCGCAAGCCGAACACATCCCCGTCCATCTGGGGGCAATGCCGGAGGCCGTCGAGGCTGTCCGCGAACAGGACCCACAGCCAGGTGATGTCTGGTTGCTCAACGATCCCTTTGCCGGCGGCACCCATCTCCCTGATCTCACGATGGTTTCGCCGGTTGTCGTCGACGGCGAACAGATTGGGTATGCCGTCTCGCGGGCCCATCACGCAGACGTTGGTGGGATGACTCCTGGAAGTATGCCCGCCGGAGCCAGAGAGATCTTCCAGGAGGGGGTCCGAATCCCACCGGTCCGGATTGTCACGGACGGCGAACATAACGAGGAACTGCTGTCGTTGCTGTTGGCGAACGTCCGCAACCCCGACGAGCGGCGAGCGGATCTCCGCGCTCAGATCGCCGCCAACGAGCGAGCCGAAACACGACTCACGGAACTCCAGACAGACCACGGCCGCGATCGACTCCAGGCCGCCTTCGATGCCGTCATCGACTACTCCAGCGAGCGGATGGCGGCGGCGATCGCGGAACTCCCGACCGGCACGTTCGCTGCCGAGGATTTCCTCGAAGGCGACGGGATCACTGACGACGATATCCCGATTAGGGTACGACTAACGATCAGCAATGAATCGATTACAGTCGACTTCACCGACACAGCCCCGCAGGTCGCGGGTAACATCAACGCCCCGCGGGCGGTAACAAAGAGTGCGGTCTATTTCGTTGTCCGTGCCGTGACAGATCCGGATATTCCGCCGAACCACGGCTGTTACCAGCCCGTCTCGGTCGAGATCCCGGCCGGAAGCCTGCTCGATCCCGAGCCGCCCGCGGCAGTGGTCGGCGGCAACGTCGAGACCAGCCAGCGGGTGACAGACACGGTGCTGTCGGCATTCGCGGAGGCAGTCCCCGACGAACTCCCGGCGCAGGGTCAGGGGACGATGAATAATCTCACGATCGGTAGCAGGGATGGAGCAGGCTTCAGCTACTACGAGACGATCGGCGGTGGCTTCGGCGGGCGCCCGACCAAAGACGGGATGGATGGGGTTCAGGTCGGGATGACGAACACACTAAATACGCCGATCGAAGCCCTCGAAGCCGAGTATCCGCTCCGGGTCACTCGCTACGCGCTCCGTCCGGATAGCGGTGGTCGCGGCCGATATCGCGGTGGAAACGGGATCGAACGCCAACTGGTGACCGAAGTACCGGCGACTGTCTCACTCCTGACTGAGCGTCGACGTCATCCCCCACGCGGTGTTGCTGGCGGCGAAAACGGAGCCACTGGGGAGAACCTCGTCGACGGCGACCCAGTCGGTGCAAAAACGACAATCGAGGCCGAGGCTGGCACGACAGTGACGGTTCGGACGCCTGGTGGTGGAGGGCACGGATCGGCGGCCCCCCGAGAGCAGGAGGCGACGGCTGTCGTTACTGGCGAGGAAAAGCGCGAGGACGATCCAGCATGCGACGAGTAGTCATCGACTACTCGACTGTCTCGTCTCCGATAGCTGCCTCATGCTGCCAGTCGTCGATCAGTGCCTCGGCAGCCTCGCGGGTCTCGACGACCTCGTAGGCGTAGCCGCGGTCTTCGTCGGCCTGATACAGCCGGTCGAGCCGGACCGCAAACTGGCCATCGGTGCGTCGGCGGAGTCGGATCGTCGCGTTCCCGTCGGCTCGGGCCCACTCTTCGATCCTGTCTTCGACTGTCGTCTGTTCCCACTCCATACCGTCACAACGCCCAGTGACTACACGTGTGTTACGGAACCGATTAGTCCGAGTGGGCGGCTGCGATCTGCTCGTCACCACCCTCCGACCGGATGATCGTCCCACAGGACGGACAGACCGGATAACCGAAGTCGTCGTAGTCGGCCGCACTTGGAATAACGTTACAGGAGGGGCACGCGTTCGCGGAGAGCCAATTGAAGCCCATACCCGGTGTTGTTCGATCATCCTACCTAAGTAATCGTCTCCTACTCCCCGTCTCGACAGGTCTAGTGACTGTTTACTAGTCGACAGCTATACCAATACGGACGCCCACATCCCTCTCATGTCTCCATATGCGGACCGATTGGCGGCCTGTCGACGCCGACTGGCCGAGCACCCCGCTGAGGGAATCGTTCTCTTTCCGAGCCGGAACCTCGAATATCTCACCGGGTTCGCCGACGAACCCAGCGAACGGGCGCTGTTCCTGTTTCTCACTGTCGACCACGACCCCCTGTTTTTCGTCCCCGAACTGGCTGCCGAGCAGATCGCTGACCGAACGCCGGTCGACGACGTTCGAACGTGGGGTGACGCCGAGGGGCCGGCTGATCCACTGGCTGCGTTGTGTTCGGAACTCGGACTCGACGGCAGCCGTCTGCTCGTCGACGAGACGATGTGGGCACGGTTTACACAGTTGTTGGAGTCGACGCTCCCGAACGCGACGTTCGGGCTAGCCGACGAACTGCTGGCCGACCTGCGGATGCGAAAGGACGACGCCGAACTCGCTGCACTCCGGGCGGCTGCCGAGGCCGCCGACACTGCGATGATGGCGGTTCGGGACCTCGGCTCCGAAGCAGTCGGGATGACTGAAGCCGAACTCGCCACGCGAATCGAAGCCGAACTCGCCGCTGCTGGCGGCGCGGAACTCTCCTTCGAGCCAATCGTCGGTTCCGGTCCCAACGGGGCGATGCCTCACCACACCCACGGTGATCGTGTTATTGAGGCGGGCGAGCCGGTCGTCCTCGATTTCGGGACACGAGTCGACGGCTACCCCTCCGACCAGACCCGAACGGTCGTCTTCGACGGTGAGCCGGACGACGAATTCCGGACCGTCCACGAACTGGTCCGCCGGGCCCAGACTGCGGCCATCGAGGCGATCGAACCCGGCGTGACCGCGGGCGACGTCGACGCTGCGGCCCGAAACGTGATCGAGACGGCAGGCTACGGCGAGCGGTTCATCCACCGAACGGGCCACGGCGTGGGGCTCGACATCCACGAGGAGCCGACGATCGTCGATGGTAGTGACCGGCTCCTGGAGCCGAATATGGTGTTTTCAGTCGAACCCGGGGTCTACCTTCCCGGTGAGTTCGGCGTTCGAATCGAGGATCTGGTCGTCGTCACCCCTGACGGTTGTGAACGACTGAATACGACTCCGCGTGAGTGGCAGATTTAAAATTAGTAGCTGACTACTCGTCGTCTTCGGCGTCTTCGTCGGCCAGTAGATCGTGTTCTTCGAGGACGGTCTCGACCTCGTCGACCGAGTACTGGTGGTACGCCTCGTCGTCAACCGTTACCGTCGCCAGTCCAAGGCCATCGGGTTCAAGCAGTTCGTCGGTGGCATCCGACAGCGCGCTTAGAGCGAGTTCGAGCCCCTCGTCGAGCGTGAGTTCCTCGTCGTACCGCTCTTCGAGATACTCCCGGATGTCGGCGCGGTTCTCGCCGATAGCCAGCGCCTTCCACTCGTAGGGGGTTCCCGAGGGGTCGGTCTCGAACAGTCGTGGCTCGCCGTTCTCGATGCCGCCGACCATGAGAGCGACGCCGAACGGTCTGGCTCCGCCGATCTGGGTGTACTGCTGGATATAGTCGGTAACCGTCTTCGTGAGCGCTTCGACGCCCATCGCCTCGCCGTAGCGGAGGCGGTTGACCTGTGCCTGGCGGCGCGAGAAGTCGATCAGCTGGCGGGCATCGGCGACGTGGCCCGCCGAGGCGATGCCGATATGATCGTCGGCCTTGTGGAGCTTCTCGACGCTCTCGGGCTCCATGAGCGGCGAATGGCTGCGTTTGTCTGCGAGTAGTACCACTCCTTCGGCGGTCCGGACACCGATCGACGCCGAGCCGCGCTTGACTGCTTCGCGGGCGTATTCGACCTGATACAACCGACCGTCCGGCGAGAAGATGGTGGTGCCGCGGTCGTACGCCTGCTGTTGGGCTTGTCCCTGCATATATGTGTCACTCGAAATCGAGTTCCGTCGCACTCACGAACCCGGTCGGCATCGAAACGTCGACTGCGTCATCGCGCGAAAACGCAGGCCGATCGGCATCCGCGAACGCCACGTGTCTCTGGTCGAAACCTCCGGTCCGGCGTCCTAAATACCTTTCCTCACAGGCACGTACCGTCCCCGAAATCCCCCGTACGCTGAGGCCGACCGGCTCACCGTCGATCGCGTCGACACACGCCACTGCCGCGCGTGCGGGGTCGGTTTTCCCCCGGCGCACCCGAACGATCGTTTCGCCGAGGCCGTCCTGGAAGGAGAAACTGTAGACGGTCAGGTCGGCGTCGGCACTTCCTGGATCGCCCAGCAGGTTCCCCGCGGCGTACCACAGCTCCCGTTGGAACGTCCCCCGGTCGATCTCGGCGTCGGGCGTCGACTCGATTTCGACCGCGAGATACCGCCATCGTGGCCGAATATGTTTTGGTAGGTGCTTCATAACGAGGTGTTTGCAGATTGATCACGGCCGACGACGAGCGAACAGCAGGCGTGGTATTCGGGTCGCTTGTCGGCGTCGTAGCTCGCCGCCGTCGCGGTGAACCGGGCGGCGTGTTCCTCACTCGTCTTCTTCATGTTTCCCTCGTTTGACCCCCGGCGCAATGAACGATTCGTCGGTTCGCTCGCGGTTTCGCGCGGCGAGCCGACCCCACTCGGCGAAGCCGGTTTCGACCTGTTCTGCGGAAAACCCGATCTGCTCGCCGAGAGCCATCAGTTCTCGCGGCGCACGAAGCCCGAAGTGGCTGGTCGTGTTCGCGCTGACGACGTAGGGAGTGTCGTACTGTTCGACCAGTTCACGGAGCTTCCGGAGCCCCCGGAGGGCTTGGACGCGTTGGCCGCCACTGGACCTGAGCACCGGGCCGAAGTCGAACTCCACGCGGACGCCATGGGTTTTGGCTGCCCGCGCGAGCACGTGGTTGAAATCGCCGTTGCCAGCCATCGGTCCCGTGAGGACGTCGACTCGGTCCTGCTCGACGGCGTACCGGTTGACGGCGTTGGTCCCGCCGCGGACCAACAGCAGGGTACACTCCCCGCGGAAGTTGCCGATCGACCCCGAGACGCTGTCGGGACTCTCGGCGTCGACCTCGACCCCGGTGACGATGTCGACATCGTAGCGGTCGCCGATGGCCGCGGCGTCGTAGTCGGCATCCCGTGTTCGGACGACGAGCCCGTCGTAGCCATGTCTCGCGGCGGTTTTGGCGTAGCGACTGACGGTGCTCGTCCCCTCGGGATAGGCGGTGACTGCTTCGTAGTAGCCCGCCATCGGTCACTCGCTCCGTGGGCCGTCGGTCGCCTGCTGGACGTCGACCGCGGTCCGGTTTTCGGCGACATCGTGGACCCGGACGATGTCGGCTCCTCGATCCGCCGCCAGCGCGGTCGCGGCGACGGTGGCTTCCAGTCTGTCGTCAGGGGTTCGGTCGACGTGGTCGAACATCGATTTGTGGGAGTGGCCGATCAGGATTGGACAGCCCAACGCGCGGAACTCTTCGAGGCGTCCGAGGAGTTCGAAGCTCTCGGCGGCGGTTTTGCCGAAGCCGAGGCCCGGATCGACGATGATGCGCTCGCGGGGAATCCCGGCCTTTTCGGCCAGTAGCACCCGCTCGTTCAACGACCGGATCACGTCTTCGACCACGTCCTCGTAGTCGACGTCCCGGTCGGGAACGACGGGGGTGTCAATCGAGTGCATGACGATCACCGGTACCTCGCGGTCGGCGGCCAGAAACCGCATCGCGGGGTCTTCGAGCCCGGCCACGTCGTTGAGAATGTCCGCCCCGGCGTTGAGGGCGGCTTCAGCGACCGCCGCCTTTCGGGTGTCGACCGAAATCTGAACATCGAGATCGGAGACGGCCTCGATTACCGGCACCACGCGGTCGATCTCCTCGTCGACGGGCACCGGATCGGCTCCTGGACGGGTGCTTTCGCCCCCGATATCGATGATATCCGCACCCTCTTCGACCAACGCTTTCGCGCCGTCGATGGCCGCGGCGCGGTCGAAGAAATCCCCGCCGTCGTGGAAGCTATCGGGGGTGACGTTGAGAATCCCCATAACGGCAGTTCCCTCGTCCCACGGATACTGGTCGGCGTCGGTTCCCTCGCCAGTATCGTTTATAAGGCCGACCTGCCTGCGGATTTCATCGGCGATTCCCGAAAGACCGAACGGCTGGCTGTCGAGGGTGGCTGTCAGCTGTCGGAACTGGGCGACTGTTCCCATGAGGACGACATCGTGGAGTTCGCCCGCCGCAGTGACTCCGGAAGTGCCACAACTGCCGCCGAGCGACCGGAGTTCCCGGTCGAGGATCGTCGCCTGTCGGCCTTCGACCTGCATCGAGACGACTCGGTGGACTGCCCGCTCGGCCTCGGTGTCGGTTTCACAGTCGGTGACGTGAGCGTTCGACAGAACGTCGCGGGCCGTCTCGGTGTCGTCGACGCGCTTCGGAACCGCCTGCCGTGTCAGCGTCGTTCGGGCCTCGCCGACCGCGAACAGCGAGCCACAGACGAGCAGGCAGTCGTCGGGGTCAGTGCGCTCGCGGGCTGTGTCGAAGGCCTCGGCGACCGACGAGCCCGCGGTCACGTCGTCCGCACCTGTATTTTCGAACACGCGAGCCAACACGTCGGGGTCCTCGGCGCGGTGATGGTCGGGCTGACAGGTGACCACGAAGTCGGGGACCGGCAGCGTCTCGGCCATTTCGACATAGGATTTGTCGCCCATTGCGCCGAAGACGAGATGGAGGTCGTCGTACTCGAACGTCGACAGCGTCTCGGCCAGTGTTGCGGTCGCCTCGGGGTTGTGCGCGCCGTCGAGGACAGTCAGTGGTTCCTCGCGCATGACCTCGAACCGCCCCGGCCAGTGGGCGTTGCGGAGCCCGCGGCCGATGGTCCCGGCGTCGAAGTCGACTGGTTCGCTGTCGTCGAACGATCCGACAACCTGTCCGGCCAGCGTCGTAGCGATCCCGGCGTTGAGTGCTTGGTGTTCGCCGAGTAGGGGGAGCCTAACGTCGAGCGTGCTGGCATCGAGCGGAGCCCACGGGCCGCGGCCGACCGCGGGGAGGTCGATCCGGGCGCTGGCTTCGGTGTGGTTGACCCGCCCCTCGTAGCTGACTGTACAGTCGGCGGCCTCACCGCCTTTCGGGCCAACTGTCAGGAGGTCGCCCGCCTCGGCCCGGATGGCCTCGCGGGCCTCGCCGGTCGCGCCGGTGACCAGTGGCGTCTCACCCTCGGGGGCGACTTTGGCTTTCGTCGTGGCGATCTCCTGGATCGTCTCGCCGAGGACGTCGGTATGTTCGAGCGTGACTGTCGTCACGCAGCTGGCGACCGGATCGACCACGCTCGTCGCGTCGTACTCGCCGCCGAGGCCGACTTCGAGGATGGCGACGTCGACGTCTTCGCGGTCGAAATACCAGATCCCCATCATCGTCACCACCTCGAAGAAGGTCAGCGGCTCGCCGTTGGCCGCGCGGTCGACGAGCCACGGTTTCGTGCGCTCGATGAATTCGGTGATCGCGCTGGCGGTGATCGGGCGGCCGTCGACCTGAATACGTTCGTCGAGCGAGGTGAGATGCGGCGACGTGTAGAGACCGACCGACAAGCCGCTTTCTCTGAGGATCGATTCGACCATTTTTGCCGTACTGCCCTTCCCGTTCGAGCCAGCGATCTGGACGAACGGGAGGTCGTCGCCGGGATCGCCGAGCTCTGCCCGGAGGGCCGCGGTCGACTCGGTGCCGGGGCGAACCGCAAAACGGCGGAGATCGAAAAGAAAGTCTGCCGCCTCGTGGTAGTCCATACAGCGATTTCCGACTGCCGCAGGTTATCTGCTTCGGTGCAGCGTGGCCTCCGAAGCCCTGTGACCCCTGTCCGGCGATGACTGATAAGACCGCTCAGCGAGATACTCGTGTATGCGGTTCCCAACACGTCGAACCGGTTTCTACCTCGCCTTGGTGGTCGTGACGACCCTGCTGTTTACGATCGTCTACAACACCGGGATGGCTCTCTGGGAGGGCCGCCCGCAACCGCTGTATCGCTCGCTCGAAATCGTTATACAGAGCTTCACAACCACCGGCTACGGTGAGGACGCGCCGTGGCAGACGCCCCAGATGAACGGTTTGGTGATCCTGATGCAGTTCGCCGGGATCGGTCTCATTCTGACGGCCGTCGACATCTTCGCGGTGCCATGGCTCCGTGAGATGCTTTCGCCGACGGTGCCGACGACGGTCGAGGAGCTCGAGGACCATGTGATCGTCTGTGCCTACACGCCTCGAACGGACGCACTGATCGCGGAGCTCGATGCCAGAGACCGTGAGTACGTGCTTATCGAGCCCGACACCGAGACGGCCATCGAGTGTCACGAGGCCGGTTATCGAGTCATCGAGGGTGATCCGGAGTCGAGACGGGCGCTGTCGAACGCAGGTCTCGAGCAGGCGATCGCCGTCGTCGCCGACGCGGGCGACGATACGAACGCGAGTATTGCCCTGTCGGCCCGCGATGCGGCTCCGGGGATCCGCGTCGTCACGCTGGTTTCCGACGCGGAGCTTCGTCGGTACCATCTGGCGGCCGGTGTCGACGAAGCACTTTCGCCCCGACAGTTGCTGGGCGAGAGTCTGGCGGCGCAGATCTCCGCAACAGTCACGACTGATATCGAGGCGGGCATCGCCATCGGCGACGACTTCGAGCTGATCGAACTCACCGTCGACGCCCAAAGCGAGTTCGCCGACCGAACGTTCGAGGAGGCGTCGCTCCACGAGCGGTTCGGTGTCACCGTGATCGGCGTCTGGTCGGCTGGTAGCTTCGAGACGCCGGTCGACCCGACACACAGACTCGACCCCGGAACACGACTCCTCGTTGCCGGTGAACCCACACAGATTGCAGCCCTGCGGGAGGCGACAGCCGCCACCGTTCGACCCGTTACCGCCCAGCATGTGATCCTCGCTGGCTACGGCGACACCGGACAGGCGGCGGCTGCGACGCTGGCCGCTGCCGGCCTCCAGTCTACGGTGTTGGATATCGAACCCGGCGACGCGGTCGACGTCGTCGGGGACGCGCGAGATCCGGATGTGTTGGAGGCCGCGGGAATCGAGGAGAGTACGGCGCTGATTCTCACCGTCGCGGACAATACGACGGCGATCTTTGCGACGCTCATCGCCCGGGAACTGAACCCCGATATTCGAATTTTGGTGCGGGCCACCGAGCAGGGCGACGTGACGAAACTCTACCGGGCGGGCGCGGAGTACGTCCAGTCGCTGTCGACGGTCAGCGGACAGATGCTGGCGGCGACGGTGTTCGAGGATCAAGAGGTGTTGGCCTACGGCAAACAGGTCAGTGTCGTCCGGCTCCCCGCAAGCGGGCTGGCCGGAACCACACTCGCTGCCGAGGCGGTTCGAACCGAGACCGGGAGCACTGTCATCGCGATCGTGCGTGACGGCGAGACGATCTCCGACTTCGACCCCCAGCGGTTCACGTTCACGGCCGACGACGATGTCATCATCGCCGGAACCGACGACGCTATCAGAGGGTTCGAAGATCGGTACAGTCGGTAGCGGACCGATAGCACTGAACGCTTTTGTAGCCGGACGGAGTGATTTCTGTATGGACCTGCCAGCAGGTGAGACATCGTCGACGCCGGTCGAATACGAGCCGGTCAGCGTCAAGGACCTGCTCGTCGAGATGAAAGACACCGCCGAGCTGTTGATCGATCTCGCCTACTCGGCAGTCCTCCACCGCAACGAGGAGCTCGCCGCCGAAGTCCTCCGGCTCGAACACAAGATGGACGTCCTCGAAATCCGGGCCCAGATGAGCCTCCTGATGGCTGCCCGGAGCCCCTCGGACGCCGAGGCACTGGCTCCCGTGTTGAGCATCGTCACTGCAACCGACCAGATCAGCGACGCGGCGGGTGATATCGCCAAGATCGTCCTCGAAGACATCGGCCTTCCCGAAGCGATGCGGGCGGCGCTCCCCGAGGCCGTCGAGACGCTCGTCCGGGGGGAAGTAGACGAGGCGTCGGCGTACGCCGACCGGACGCTCGGCGAAATCGATCTCGAATCCGAAACCGGCGTGCGCGTGATCGCCCTCCGGCGGGGCGACGACTGGCTGCTCAACCCCGGCCCCACCACCGAGATCCACGGCGAAGACATCGCCTTTCTCCGCGGCCCCGAATCCGAGATCGGGGCGGTCTACGAGACGCTCTCCGGGAACCCCTACGACCCACAGCTCCCGGATGCCGCCAGGATCGAGGATCTCGAACGCGCGGTCGACACCATCCTCCACATGAAGAACCTCTCGGAGCTCGCAGTCGATCTCGCCTACAGCAGCGTGCTGTTCGACGACGCCGAACTCGCAGAGGAGGTCAGCAATCTCGAAGTCGAGGTCGACGCGCTGGAATCCAGATTCGAGGCGTGGGTGCTGCAGGCCGCCGCCGACGCCGCCGACCCGGTGACTCTCCGGGGGTTGATTCATCTCGGCACCAGCACGGAAGTGATCAGCGACGCCGCCGTCGACATCAGCGAGGGGGTTCTCCGGGAGATCGAGGTCCACCCGGTCGTTCAGCTGGCCGTCCAGGAGAGCGACGAGATCATCACCCGCCTCGCGGTCGCCGCCGGGAGCCAACTCGACGGCACCGCCGTCTCCGAAGGGGTCCCTGACGCCGACGTGACGATGTCGGTCATCGCGATCCGTCGACCCGGCGACGGCTGGATTCTGGTCGCCGATGCGGATGCCGAACTCCGCGGCGGCGACATCGTGATCGCCAAAGGCACCCGGACGGCCGCCGAGCAGTTCGGCGCGTTAGCCAACGCGTAACCTGAGCAGTTCGACGCGCTAGCCGACGCCTAACGAACCACTTATTGGAGTGAGCGGCCCCTATTCAGGTATGAACTACGAGCAGGTCCGTGCGGTCGACCCGGCGGTTGCAGACGCCCTCGAAGGCGAGGATTCCCGGCAGGAAGGCACACTGGCGATGATCGCCAGCGAGAACCACGTCAGTAAGGCTGTTCTCGAAGCCCAAGGCAGCGCGCTCACCAACAAGTACGCCGAGGGCTACCCCGGCAAGCGCTATTATGCGGGGTGTGAGTACGCCGACGATATCGAACAGCTCGCCATCGACCGCGCCAAGGAACTCTGGGGTGCCGAACACGTCAACGTCCAACCCCACTCGGGCACGCAGGCCAACCAGTCGGTCTACTTTGCGACCCTCGAACCTGGCGACAAGATCCTTTCTCTCGACTTGACCCACGGCGGCCACCTCAGCCACGGTCACCCCGCCAACTTCGTCGGCCAGTTCTACGAGGTCGAACAGTACAAAGTCGACCCCGAGACGGGCTACATCGACTACGAGGGCCTCGCCGAGATGGCCGACGAGTTCGAACCCGATATGATCGTTTCGGGCTACTCCGCCTACCCGCGTGAGGTCGAGTGGGAGACGATCCAGGATGTCGCCGACGACGTGGGAGCCTACCATCTGGCCGACATCGCCCACATCACCGGGCTGGTCGCGGCGGGTGCCCACCAGTCGCCGGTCGGCGTCGCCGACTTCGTGACCGGTTCGACCCACAAGACGATCCGCGCCGGTCGTGGCGGGATCGTGATGACGGGCGAGGAACACGCCGACGACATCGACAACGCCGTCTTCCCCGGCGGCCAGGGCGGACCGCTCATGCACAACATCGCCGGGAAGGCAGTCGGCTTCGGCGAGGCCCTCGAACCGGAATTCGAGGAGTACGCCCAGCAGGTCGTCGACAACGCCGAGGTACTCGCCGACACCTTCGCCGACCACGGCTTCGAGGTCGTCTCCGGCGGCACCGACACCCACCTCGTGCTCGTCGATCTCCGTGAATCTCATCCAGACCTGCCGGGCGGCGACGCCGAGGACGCGCTGGCCGAGGCGGGGATCGTCCTCAACGCGAATACGGTGCCCGGCGAGACGCGCTCGCCGTTCAACCCCAGCGGCATCCGTGCTGGAACGCCCGCGCTCACCACCCGCGGTTTCGACGAGGAAGCCATCGCAGAGGTCGGCGATCTGATCTACCGGGTCGTCGACAACCACGACGACGCCGAGGTGATCGCCGAGGTCAGCGAGCGCGTCGATGAGCTGTGTGACGCCCACCCGCTGTACGAGTAGCGCCCTCGCCCCGCTTCCGAATCCTTTTGCCGATTGCCCGCCGTCTATCGCCTAATGACCGAGATTATCGACGGCAAGGCCGTCGCAAGCGACATCCGCGGGGAGATCACCGGCTGCGTTGAAACCCTCGAAGCCGAGGGGGTCACCCCCGGCCTGGCGACCGTCCTGATGAGCGACGACGCCGCCAGCGAGACCTACGTCTCGATGAAACAGCGCGACTGCGAGGAGGTCGGCATTAATGGCATCCACGTCGAGATCGACCCTGAGGCCCCCGCCGAGGAACTCTTCGAGACCATCGACGACCTCAACAACGACCCCGAAGTCCACGGTATCCTCGTCCAGCTGCCGGTGCCGGACCACGTCGACAAACGCGAGGTCATCCGCGCGATCGACCCCGCCAAGGACGTCGATGGCTTCCACCCCGAGAACGTCGGCCGCCTCGTCGCCGGCGACGCCCGATTCAAACCCTGTACGCCCCACGGCGTCCAGAAGCTCCTGGAGTACTACGAGATCGAAACCGAAGGTGCCGACGCGGTGGTCGTTGGTCGCTCGGATATCGTCGGCAAACCCCTCGCAAACCTCTTCATCCAGAAGGCCCCGCAGGGCAACGCGACGACGACGATCTGTCACTCCCGAACCGACGACCTCGCTGCGAAGACGGGCGAGGCGGATATCGTCGTCGCCGCCGCGGGCGTCCCGGAGTTTATCGATGGGGCGATGCTCCAGGAGGGCGCGACGGTCATCGATGTGGGCGTCAACCGCGTGGATGCGGACAACGAGAAGGGGTACGAACTCGTGGGCGATGTCGACTACGAGAGTGCCGAATCGGTCGCCGGTGCGATCACGCCGGTTCCCGGCGGCGTCGGCCCGATGACTCGCGCGATGCTCCTGTATAATACGGTAAAGGCCGCCAGCGAACAGGCGGGCGTCGACATCGAACTCCCGTAGACGCGCCGTCGGCCCCACCGCACGGGGAGCACGACCTTTCACCGGTCGTCACCGTTACTATATATATCCGATCGCGCCGACATCTCGTTATTCGCCGACTAGTTATATACTCGACTGATGGTCAGTGCCGAAACAGGTAGAGTGCGTCCTCTTGGTTTAAAAAGCAGAAACGCGCACCGTCGTTTTCGGGGAACGTCGTCCCGCGCTTCTTCGTGAGGAACAGCCGGTCGAATACGTCGCTGCAGACCGGACACGGGACGTCTTTGCGGTTGTCGTAGAGCCCGGTTTTGCCCGTGTCTTTCAGCTGTTTCATCTCGTGTCTGTGGTCGTGGATGTCGAACGGCTCGGGCATATCGCACCCAAAACAGCCGACCGATTTGGTGTTTTCGACGCCGGATGTCGGCGCTGCTGGCTCAGCCCAGTCGTTTCAGTCGGTCACGAGCCGACGGCAGCGCGTCGTCGTCGCCGCGGAGGTGGTCGCCGATTTCACGGGTCGTCGCGACCAGTTGGTCGGCGGTTTTGGTCGGGATCTCCCCCTGGAGGGCCTCGGCACGTTTGAGTTGATCCCGGAGCGAGCCGAGGGTTTTGACGGCTTCGGGGTCGGGATGATCTTCGAGCCACGTCCGGAGATCCCGGCGGTAGGCCGCAACGGCGTCGGCGACCGCCAGCCCTCTGGCGGCCGAAAGCGAGTCGGGGAGGTCAGTCTCCGGCGGCCACTCGCCGGATTCCGCCCCGCCCAGCAGTTCGAGGACGTACAGCTCCTCGGCCTCGCTCGGCCCATGGCTTCGAGCGGCGAGATCCGCTGCGTGAAGTAGCTCTCTGGCGGCGAGATACCGGTCGTCGAGCGGTTGCAGCTCGCCGCCATTTATGAACCCGCGCTTGCGCGTGTAGCTTCGCAGTCGCTCTTTGAGGTCGTCGACCACGTGATCAAGCGGCTCGGTCGCAAGCGTTCGCCGCACCGGCTCCAGATCGAGTTCGGCTGGCGAATCCGTGTGGGTTCGCCGGGCCTCGTCGACGCCGACGCTTCCCATGGCCCCGCAGTTCGGGCAGGTGATACTCCCGGTCTCGTAGTAGGACCACTGTGTCTCACAGGACTGACACTCCCGTGTTCCCCGTATTTTCATGGGCTCAGTTGAGCCGGTGGCCCGAAAAACCGTTCGCCGTCAGCGGATCAACACGACAGCCGACGTGACTATCTGGTATTAATTGAGATAGCTGCATGAATATATTTATATGTATGTGACGACGAAGACGATATGACGCTTCGCTTTGGAGGGCCGAAGCGTCAGCGGGGACCACAACGGAACGGATGCGCACAATTTGTGTCGCTTACGTTCCCCTTTTCGAACAGAATTCAACGGAGAGCTACCGCGCCGTAGTTGGTCGACTACTCGATGTTGAGCGAGCCGCTCTCGCCTGACGACGAGCCGTTCTCATCCCATTCGATCTCGAGTTCGAGTGATTTCTCTGGATTCCGGCCACCCTTGTCGGTTTCACGCTCGGCTTTGACCTCGAAGGTCGGTCGATCCGGCACCTCAAGGGTCACGTTCTCGCTGCCAGCCGACAGCGTCACTGCCTCGCCAGCCGAGAGCTTGTCGGCGACCGCTCGCAGGTAGTCGGCGATCTCTTCGCGGGACTGTGTCGACTCCGATTTGAATAGTACCTCTTCAGGCATATCTCCCTAAAGAGTCGGCTCGATTATAAATGATTGTCACGGGACCAGTCCCGATTCTGTATGACATCCTGACTGTAATTTGTCCGGATATAACCCCAGCCGACCGCAAATCCTGCCGGGAAACGTCCCGAGCGGCAACTACGTTCGGTGTCAGGTCGGTAAATTTATTTATTTTAGAGAATAACCTAAAATCGGATATTACCGATGTACGACTTAACAGGATTCCAACGTGATCTGCTCTACGTCATTGCGGGGCTGGAGGAGCCACACGGACTGGCGATCAAAGAGGAGCTCGAAGACTACTACGAAAAGGAGATCCACCACGGGCGGCTGTATCCGAACCTCGATACGCTGGTCGACAAGGGGCTCGTCGAGAAGGGCCAGCAGGACCGCCGAACCAACTTCTATACGATGACCCGGCGCGGCCGCCGGGAGATCGACGCCCGCTCGGACTGGGAAGAGCAGTACCTTCCAGCCTGACGGCCAACTGGAGCAGCGAGGTTATTCTGTCGACTCGGTTGGCCCAATCGGTGGCTCGTTGTCAGTCGTCTCGACCGCATCAGCTACACGGAGCGGCGTTCCGACCAGCGGTATCGTTGGGGGGTCGTCGGCTGCGAGGAGGTCCGGCAGGACGATTCTGGCGAACTGGAGCACCAACACCAACAGGACGGGCATAAGGAACAGTCCGTACCAGCCGAACAGCAGCGGCCCCAGCGTGTAGGCAAGCATTAGCGCCCCGACGTGGACGTTCTGCCCCGAGACGTAGGGGCGCAACACGAGATCCGGAATCGAGTCGACGATGACCAACGACACGACAAAGAAGACGGCGACGAACCAGAGGCTCTCGGTTGCGGCCGTCGTGAGGCTCTGGACCGTCATGTAGATGCCGACCGGAATATAGACGAGTTTCATGCCAACCACCGGGATGAGGCTCGCGACCCCCGCCAGCAGGCCGACCAGCGCCGCCGCCGGAATCGCCACGTCGCTCGGGGCGACGATATTCAAAAGCGAGTAGGTAATCACCCCAATCGTGCCGGTGAACACCGCGTTGAGGATGTTCCCGAAGAAGATATCCTTGAGATCCCGGTCGACGGCGACGAGATACTGTCTGAACAGGCTGCCCTTCTCGCCGAAGGCCTCCAGGAGCCACGCGGCGATCCGGTGGTCGTCCCGCAGCAGATAGAAGGCGAGTGCGACCATCACGAACAGGTTGATGAGCGCGATTGCCAGCACGGTCACCGTCTCGACGGCGGAGGTCAGCGAGTCGAGCACCGACCCCACCAACTCGGTGGTCATGAACTGGCTGAGGTCGGTCGACAGGAGCGTTGCCGGGTCAGCGAGCCGGTCGAAGGTTGTCGGATCGAGACCGAAGTCCTCGGGATCGAGCGCCGTCGACTGGGTGAGGTCGTTGAGCTGTCGGAAGACGATCAACAGCGCGTAGCTCACCAGCGCCAGAGCGGGCAGTGCGAGGGCGAAAATCGAGATGCCCGCGGCGATGCTCGGCTCGCCGACCCGGCCCTCGATCCGGTCGTACACCGGCCGGGTCGCATAGTAGAGGAACAGCCCGAAGACGAGCGTGCCGATAAACGCCTGGACGACGTAGGCAACGGCACCGAGGAGGGCGATCCCGACGAGCACCCAGACTGGATGCTGGCGAAGCGTCGATTGAATCGACATAACTAGCGTCCAATGGGATAGATCAAAAAGGATGTCGACTCGGTGTCAGCGAGTCGGTTGATCCCTCTGTTGGCGGTGTGTTCAAACCGCTGGCCTGCCAACAGTTGGGGATGATGGCGGTGCTCCTCCAGACGGGGACGTTTTTCGGCCTCTCCTTCGACGAGCCGGTAATACAGCTGGCGATGGCCGCGGCCCTCGGGCTCTTTCTCGGCCTCGAACGCGAATGGTCCGACAAACCCGCCGGTATTCGAACCTTCTCGTTGACCAGCCTGCTCGGTGCCGTGTTCACGATCATCGCCACCGGAACCCCGTACGGATCGCTCCTGCTTGCTGTCGGGGGGCTGTTCGTTATCTCACAGACGCTGCTGATCGGTGTGCTGGGGCTCCTCCCGGATCGCTCGCCCGACTCGCTGTCGCTGACGACCGCGGTCTCGCTGTTCGTCAGCTACGGGGTCGGGGTGCTGGTCGCCTCGGGGTTCGTCCTCGAAGGCGTCACGGTGGCCGTGTTGTCGTCGACGCTGCTGGTGCTCAAACGCGAACTCCACGGGATCGCGGGTGGGCTCTCACGGGAAGAGATCCAGTCGGCCATCGAGTTCGCCATCCTCGCGTTCGTCATCTATCCGCTGCTTCCGGCGGGTGTCCTGGAGGTCGGACCAGTTCCCTTCGAGCCACGCATCGCGTGGCTGATGGTCGTCACAGTCGCGGGGATCGGCATCGTCAACTACGCGTTGGTCCGGACCTACGGCGGGCGAGGAATCGCAGTGACTGGCTTCTTCGGGGGGTTGGCTTCCTCGGCGGCAGTCGTCGGCGCGATGCTCGACCACGTCCAGCAGGAACGCGAAGCCGTCCAGTACGGCGTTGCAGCGGTGCTGTTGGCCAACGCCGCGATGGCTCTCCGGAATCTCGGTATCGCGGTCGTCTTTACGCTCTCGACGGGGACCGTGCTCTACGATGCCGTTTTTCCCCTCGGTGTGTTGGTCGTCGGGGGGTTCCTCATCGCGTGGGTAATCGCTGACTGGGACCAACAGGTCGACATGGAGTTCGCCAGCCCGTTTTCGCTCCGCAATGCCCTCGCATTTGGCTCGGTGTTCCTCTTCATCCTCGCCGGGAGCACAGTTGCACAGGCAGAGTTCGGCACCGCCGGGCTCTACGTCAGCGCACTCGTCTCCGGGTTGGTCTCTTCGGCGGGCGTGACGACCTCCGCAGTCCTGCTGTTTCGATCCGGAACGATCGATTCGCCCGAGACCGTGGTGGCGATCCTGCTTGCGACCGCCGCCAGTGTCCTCGTGAAGGTCGGCCTGTCGACGGCTGGCCCCAGACGGTTCGCACGGGACGTCACGATCTGGAGTAGCGTCCTCCTGGCACTGTCGGGACTCGTTGCGGTCGGCGTGGTTGTCTGGCCGTAGTGCCCGTACTGGTTGGGAGACTATCAGATCAAAAGGTATGTTTATCCCTCCGAGGCCGCTACCGTTGATATTGGGTTAATAAACATATATATAATACTATGATTGATATATTGTCGCTCAGTCAGGGAATCCTGGTCACACACGCCTATCTGTTTGAGATTTATCTGTTCGTGTTCGGAGCCGCCGCAGTCGCCTGTTTCGGAAGTATCGCTCGGGCGAGGGAAATATCGAACGACGACACACGAAATGGGCTTGTCGCCCTGCTTGCAACAAGCGGAGTGTGGGCAGCACTGCATGTCGGCTATCTGGCTGCCCCCACGCCGAGCCTCCAGTACGGGTTTTATATTGCGGGGCTCGTCGTTGGACTGAGCACTGTCGGGCCGTGGCTCTACTTCTGTTCGGCCTACACCGGCCGGACGCTCCACCGAAATCCGACCTACCAGCAGGCCGCTGTCGGCCTCTACCTCTCGATCGTTGCGGTGAAGCTCACGAACCCGTTCCACGGCCTGTACTTCACCGCACGGCCCGTCGAGACGCCGTTTCCCCACCTGCTGATCGAGCATGGGGCGCTCCACTGGGCTGCGATGGGACTGGCCTACGCGCTCGCCGTCGTCGGCATTTTCATGCTGTTCGAGTTGTTCGCGCAGGTCGACTACGACACGACGCCGTTCGTGATTCTCGTCGGGCTGACCGCGCTGCCGGTCGTCCTCGATATCGTTGGCTTCGTCAGCCCACTGTTTCTCGATGTCTCCTACTCGTCGATCGGGGTGGCGATCTTCGCCATCGGCGTCCTGTTCATCTACATCGAGCAGTTCGAGACGATCCAACTGGCCGGCCAGTACGACGATCCGGTGATCGTCGTCGACGACGAAGGCGAGATCCGGGACTACAATCAGGCTGCCCTGGCGCTGTTTCCCGACCTCGAAGAGGCCATCGACGAGGAGCTGTCGAGTATCGTCCCGAGGGTTGCAGTCTGTCTCACGACCGAGGAGCCACTGGAGTGTACGCTCAGTGACGAAACCCGGTACTACAGCGTCTCGTCGAACCAGTTTTCGACTGGCAAGGCCCAACTCGGCCAGCTCGTCCTGCTGAAGGACGTCACCGAACAGGAACGCTACCGGTTGGAGCTCGAAGGCCAAAACGCCCGCCTCGAACAGTTCACGGGGATGGTCTCCCACGACCTGCGGAACCCGCTCAACATCGCCCAAGGAAACATCGACCTCGCCCGCGAGACTGGCGATGACGAACCGCTCACGACAGTCAAGACTGCTCTCGACCGGATGGAGGAACTCATCGCCGATCTGCTCGCCTTGGCCCGGCAGGGAAAACCGATCGACGAGACCGAGCGCGTCTCGCTGGCTGAGGTCGTCCGCTCCTGCTGGGAGATGGTCGACGTTGTCGATGCCGAACTCGTCGTCGAGGGCGACACCGAATTCGACGCGGACCCCGATCGCGTCCAACAGCTCTTCGAGAACCTCGTTCGGAATGCGGTCGAACACGGCGGCGACGACGTCACCATCACCGTCGGGCCGCTCGACGATGACCCGGGATTCTACGTCGAAGACAACGGCCCCGGGATTCCCGAAGAGAAACAACCCGACATCTTCGAGTCGGGCTACACCACCTCACGGCAGGGGACCGGGTTCGGCCTCAGTATAGTCTCCGAGATCGTCGACGCCCACGGCTGGTCGATCAGCGTGACGAACGGCGAGACCGGCGGCGCACGCTTCGAGATCGAAACGGGCAGCGAGTCTCAGGATGCGACTGAAAACGAACCGGACGGAGAGACTGAAACAGACGTGGGAGCAGCTGTCGACCGGGTTTAGACGAGCATCTCTTCTTCGGCTTCAAGCAGCTCGTGGTACCGGTTGCGGATCGTGACTTCGGAGATATCGGCGACCTCCGAGACTGCGGCCTGCGTGGTCTTTTCGTTCGTCAGCAGCGCGGCGGCGTAGACCGCGGCCGCGGCGAGGCCGACCGGCGACTTGCCGCTGTGGACACCCTGTTCTTTGGCGTTCTTCAGCAGCTGCTTGGCGCGCATCTCCGATTCCTCGGAGAGCTCCAGCGAGGAGGCAAAGCGTGGGACGTACTGTTCGGGGTCTGCAGGGCGAACCTCAAGCGAGAGCTCGCGGACGACGTAGCGGTAGGTCCGGGCGATCTCGCTTTTTTCGACGCGGGAGACGTCGGCAATCTCGTCGAGACTCCGGGGGACGCCCGCCATCCGGGCGGCGGCGTAGACACACGACGTTGAGACGCCCTCGATAGAGCGGCCCGGCAGCAGGTCCTCGTTGAGCGCCCGTCGGTAGATGACCGACGCCGTCTCGCGGACGTTGTCCGGTAGTCCAAGGGCGCTGGCCATCCGGTCGATCTCGCCGAGGGCCTGCTTGAGGTTGCGCTCTTTGGAGTCGCGGGTGCGGAACCGCTCGTTCCATTTGCGGAGCCGCTGCATCTTCTGGCGCTGGCGTGCGCCCAGCGAGCGACCGTAGGCGTCCTTGTTCCGCCAGTCGATGTTCGTCGACAGCCCCTTGTCGTGCATCGTGTTGGTGGTCGGCGCACCGACACGGGACTTCTGGTCTTTTTCGGCGCTGTCGAATGCGCGCCACTCAGGACCCCGGTCGACGGAGTCCTCGGTGATCACGAGGCCACAGTCGTCACAGACGGTTTCGCCGTGTTCGTCGTCGGTGATGACGTTCCCGCTGCATTCGGGACACTGGAGCGTGTCGCTTTCGTTTTCGGTCTCGGATTCGGTTTCGGAGGCAGTTCCTTGCCGCTCTCGGGACCGTGTGCGGCTGGTCGAGGTAAACGTTCGTTCACTCATTGTGTGCTAATCGCTCCCGTCATACTGGATAAAAACACGGGAACGGTCGTTGCCAATAGGAAGACAGAATATTACTTAAGCAGTTTGGTATTGGACGGAGAGCCACGCGAACGCCGCCGACTGCAGGGAACGACCCTGATAGTTTCTGGTCACAACAATGATCAAAACCGGCTTGTCATGGACACTGTCTCCGTGTCGACCGCGTTGTTTTCAACCGTGTAGCGTCGAGTCGACCCATGTCCAGCCCCCGTATCGTCTCACTGGCCCCGAGTGCGACCGCCACGCTGGCGGCTCTCGGCGTCGAAGACCAGGTCGTCGGCGTCACGGCCCACTGCGAACTCGACCGCCCCGCCGTCGGCGGCTGGCTGAACCCCGACTACGAGCGGCTCGCCGACCTCTCGCCGGATCTCGTTTGTACAAGCGATGGGCTCCAGGAGGAGATCCGCGACGAACTCATGGACCAAGGATACAGTCTCCACCACGACGAACCCAGCCGACTCGACGACGTCCTCGCAGGGTTCGAGTCGCTGGCCGACGCTGTCGGTTGTCCCGAGGCAGGGGCCGACCTCCGGGCCCATGCCGAGCGCCGACTGGCAGCGGTCGACGAGCGGGTCGACCGGGCACTCGAAAGCGGCCACGAGCGGCCAGTCGTCTACTGCGAGGAGTGGTCCGACCCGCCGATGGCCGCCGGGAACTGGGTTCCGGATGCGGTCGAAGCCGCCGGCGGGCGGTACCCCTTCGTCGCCCCCGGCGAGCGCTCACAGGAAGTCGACCGCGAAACCGTTGCGGCGGCCGACCCAGACCATGCCGTGCTGCATATCTGCGGCACCGGCGATCAGGTCTCGCCGGACCGCCTCCGGGAGCGAGGGTGGGGGCTCGATGCCGCGGTCCACGTCGTCGACGACTCGCTTTTGAATCAGCCGAGCCCGCGACTGGTCGACGGGATCGAACTGCTCGCCGACCGACTCTACCCCGAGACGGTCGACCAGTGACCAGGTTGGGAGCCATCCCCGATCGTTCGACTGTATAAATAGCGTGAGCAGTCTAGAGACGCCACTTCAGTAACTGGCGACTGTTTATAGAGGGGAATAGCTGTGGTGGGCCACAGGTGGTGCTACCAGATACCCTCTCGGAGATCGAGCACTGTCACCACGACGACGTGCGGTGCGGTCACCACGGCGATACCGACCAGATACACCGCGAAGAGGTCGGGACCGGAGACCGATGCGGCGGGGACCGCCACCGCCAGCCCGCCGAAGACAAGGAGTGCGCCGACAGTCAGCGGCGTGGCTACTCGACCGAAGCGGGTCAACGCGCCCGCGAGATCACCCTCGCCGAGGCGGGCCGAACCCACATCGTCCAGCAACAGCAGCCGTGTGATGTGGCGCACCGAGTGCCAACACGGGAAGAAAATCCCGATCGCGAGGATCGGCGGCACGACGAGGAAGTACGCGCTTAAAAAGACAAGCTCCCCGGCGTCGACCAGCCACGCCTTTCGGCCCTTGCCGCTCCGATAGCCGACGACGAGCGAAGCGACGAGCAGCGTGGCGACGACCGCGGCGACGGCCCCCCGACCCGCTGGCGAAAAGATGGGGTCGAGGGCGGCGAGGTCGACCGTCCCGAACAGGCCGACGAGCCGGGCGGCGACCCAGCGATACTCTTCGGGGAACGCCACAAGCGGAACCAACATCGGCAGCGAGCCGCGGGCAGCGACCGTCAGCGCCCGTGCCGCCCGCGTTCGGAGGTGGGTCGGGCCGACCAACTCGACCAACGGGTGGACTTCGCCTTGCCCCCAATGGAACCATGTGATGAGGATGAACAGGGCGAAGGCGGCGATCGGTGCAACAAACCAGACCGCCGTGTACGCGAGCCCGACGACGAGGTAGAGTCCGCCGATGATCGCCAGCCAGCGGCGGGTCGGCGGCTCGTCGTAGGCCCACGGCAGCGTGAGGTGGTCGACCGCGCCGTGCGGCAGGCCGAAGAGGACGATGCTCACGGCGAACGGCAGCAGTTGGAGGCCTCGTGAGGGAGCTCCGACGACGAGCACGGCAGCCGCGGTAGTCGCGAGGGCGATCCACGGGCCGAGAAACGCGAGCCGGAAGACGGTCCGCTCCCGCGTCGACTCGTGGGTTGTCGCACGACTGTTCATGCCGACTGCTCACCCCACCAATCGAGCAGCCACCAGTAGAGTACCAACCCTTGAACGACGAAGAGGTTCGTCACGAGGAAGAAGACCGCCTCCTCGATCGGCAGACCGAACGGAGCGACACCGACGGTCGTCTCGGGGGCGATCGTCCACAGCCCCAGCGAGATGGCCGTCCGGTCGAGAATCCACAGATACACGGTCGGCAGCCCGACCGCCAGCGCGACCGGTCGGCGGGCTCCCCAGAGCTGTGTCCAGCCGAACCCCCACTGGAGCGCAAGGATCGGCGCGGCCCACGCCAGAATTGCCCCGAGGTAGAACGTCGACTCGCCGGTCAAACACAGGGCTCCGACCGTACCGAGACTGACGCCCGCGCCGACGCCCGCCGCGCGCTGGCGGGTCGACAGGGCAAGTGACTCGTCGGTCGGGATCGACAGTCGGCTGAGCCACAGCGCAGTCAGAATCGGCTGCAGGACGAAAAACAGCGCCTCGCCGATCGGCACCCGCCAGAGCCGTCCCGCGACGACGCCCTCGCCGTAGGTCCAGACGCCGCGCCTGATGAGGTAATCGTCCCACGGCAGCGTGTACACCACCGCCAGCGCGGTGATGATGGCAAGACCGCTGATGACGCCTCTACGCCCGTGGTCGGTTGGGCGGAGCCATGCCAGCAGCGCCAGCCCCGCAATCGGTGGCAGCATGGCGACCGTATGGAACTGGAGGTAGGTTTCCGGTGGAATCATGCGAACCACACTGCAAGAGCCCCACTGGCACTTCCAGTTGATGTCGACCGTAGATGGCGAACGAATATACCGGTTCGGTCTCTTGGTGGTAACTATCGCCTACCGGTGATCTCGCATTATAATTGTGTCGACGAAGCGAAAACAGTCTCCAGAGAGATGAGAACGAACGCCGGCGATCTACCGCGACAGCGTGACAATCAGATCGGTTGCAATCCAGCCGTCACAGTTGCCCTCTTCGGTAAATACGGTTCGGTCCGGGGAGGATTTGAGCGCGGAGATACAGGGCCCGCTTTCGGTCTCCTCGGCCTCCTGACGCGGCTCGCGTGTATCCGTTACTTCCATGTCACGAGTTAGGCGGGCCTAAACTGATATAGGTTTTGGTTGGCCTAAGACCGGTCGGTCACATGGGTCGACTGTCGGGGCGCGCGCTCCGTCGCAGTAGCGTCGAACGCCACCACACCCTTATTCTCCCCCCGTCCCAACAGCGGGATATGAGCCCTTCTCGTGATCGGCCGCGGGACCGCGACGAGCTGGAGGATCGACTCGACGAACTGGAGTCGACACTCTCCGAGCTCCGCAAGGAACTCCACACGGAGCGCCGCCGTGGTCCACCGAAACCGCCGAGTCTCGGCGAACTGCTCCGCTTTACCGAACAGTACACGATTCCGACCGTGATCGCCCTGTTGGAGGCGACAGTCCAGTCGCTCGAACTGCTCCGTCGGACGCTTCGACTGGCCGACCCTGAACGCGCCGTCCGCGAGGAAAGCGAAACCGCCCGCAGTCGACTCGATCAGGTCGGTGCCGAAGCCGGGAACCAGCTGGCGGGTGCCCTTTCGGAGCTTCGGACCGCGCTCTCGGAGGCCGACCTCCCCGAGAACCCCGAGTCGCGTCGACTGATCGACGACGCCCGCGATCTGACCGGCGAGATCGAAACCCGGCTCCGGGATGCAGAAGGGACAGTCCGCGAGCAGCGCGACCGGGAGCGCCGCCCCGACTCCGGCCGTCGGGACGACGGCTCGGCCTCCCGAGACCGTGGCGTGATGATCGACGTGACTGATGCCGATGGAGACGGAGCCACCGGCGATGGGGCATCTGCCAGTGAGGAGACGGATAACGACGAGCCACCCGCAGTCGACGTCGAATCCGAACTCGAATCGATCAAGGACGAACTCGATCGCTCACAGCAGGCTCTCGACGAGGCCGACGAGCCTGACGCCGACACGTCGCCGGAATCACAACAATCGGACGTGGACGATGACGAACCCGAAAACGAGTGATTATATTTAATTTCTTCTAATTGTATTTAATTAGAGGGGCGATACACCGGTATCCGACCGCGCGCAATCGGCCCGAACCACGACCGGTGAGTGGCTACTCGACGGGCTGGAACTGGTAGCCGTCCCACGCTTGACTTTCGGGTTCGCGGATTCCGGCTCCCGGCTCCCGGAGTTCCTCGGCGTAAACCGCTTCGACCGTGTCGCCGATCTCGACGTCGTCGGTCGTCAGCTGGCCGATCGCCCGGACCGGCTCGCCCTCCACGTCGAACTCGACGATGCCGAGGTGGTTGGGTTGACGTACGCCCGGTGGCGTCGCCGTCGAGGAGGTCCACGTAATGAGGGTGGCCGTGTACTCGCTGAGGTCGACCGTCTCGACCGGCTCGTTGCCGTCCGGCCCGACCGGATGGGACGGGTACAGAATGCTGCCGTCCGGATAGCGGGCGGCCTCCATGGCTGGCTGGTCGGTCGACTCGCCGGAGTCGGCGTCGCTCATTGGCTTGCCTCCAGGATCGTCGTAATCACACAGTTGCCGAAGCCGCCCACGTTACAGGCGAGGCCGGTTTCGGCCTTGACCTGTCGCGGTCCAGCGGTGCCCATGAGTTGCTGATACACCTCGTAGATCTGCGCAACCCCGCTCGCGCCGAGCGGGTGACCCTTCGATTTGAGGCCGCCGGAGGTGTTGATCGGCAGCTCGCCGTCCCGGTCGGTCACGCCCTCGTCGATCGCTTTCCAGCCCTCGCCGGGCTCGAAGAAGCCCAGCCCCTCCGACTGGAGGAATTCGAGGATCGTGAACATATCGTGGAGTTCCGCCATATCGATGTCCTCCGGGCCGAGGCCGGCCATCTCGTAGGCTTCCTCGCCGGAGTCGACCACGCCGCCCATCACGGTCGGATCGGCCCGCTCGTGGACGACGTGGGTGTCTGTCGCTCCGCCGATTCCGGCGACCGTAACGTAGTCGTCGGTGTACTCGGCGGCGACCGATTCGGGACAGAACATGAGCGCCGCCGAGCCGTCGGTGATCGGACAGAAGTCGTAGAGCCGCAAGGGATCGGCGATGATCGGCGACTCCATGACGGTTTCGAGGTCGACTTCCTTCTGGAACTGGGCGTGGGGGTTGTCGACGCCGTTTTTGTGGTTTTTCACGGCGACTTTGGCGAGACTCTCCCGCGGGGCGTCGTGGACGTGGAGATAGCGCCGGGCGGTGAGTCCGGCGAACGACGGCAGGGTGACGCCGTGTTTGTACTCCGCCGGGTGCGTGAGGGAGGCAATAACGTCGGTTGCCTCCGCCGTCGACCGATGGGTCATCTTCTCGCCGCCGACCAGCATTGTGAGATCACTGGCTCCGGAGGCGACGGATTGCCAGGCGCTGTAGACGCCAGCGCCGCCCGAAGAGCTTGTCTGGTCGATCCGGGCGGTGTAGGCCGGAATCGCGTTCAGATCGTGGGCCACCGCGTTCGCGATCCCCGTCTGGCCTTCGAACTCGCCGCTCGCCATGTTCGACACGTAGAGATGCTCGACCTCGGAGCCCTCGACGCCAGCGTCGTCCAGACAGGCCTGGCCGGCCTCCGCGAGCAGCTCGCGGATCCAGGCCTCCCGTTGGCCGAACTGGGTCATCGATGCCCCGATGATCGCTACACGTTCCATATTCCCCCTGCCAACGGCCAGCCGCTTACCGATTTCCCTTTGCCGAGCATCCCTCGATTGCTCTCGGGTGATTTAATGTCCCCTCAACCGAACGGACCGGTATGGAACGCGAACGTATCGCCCCATATATAGGGGCTGTCGGCTGTCTCGTCCTTGCGGTCGTGTTGTCGGCTCCCTACTTCGCGATCACGACCCAGTCACAGCTACTGGGCGACTACTACGGTGCCGGTCCCCTCGGCGTCATCGGCGCGATCTTTCTCGCCACGCTCGGCGTCGTGATTTTCCTCTCCAGTGTCCGCGGGCGGGCCGACCCCGAACTCGTCGCCGGGATCATGCTCGTCGTCGGCGTGGCGATTTTCGGGATCACGGCGCTCTGGGCGGTTTCGATCGACTCGGTCGTGCTGTTCAGTTTCCCCTCGAATGCCTCCTGGATCGAGTACCATCGGTGGGTGAGCCTCGCGCTCAGCGGCGTCGTCGCTGCTGCCGCCGGGATCTATGCGGCTGCCGTCTACTGATTTTCGACCCGGTTCGTTTGACAGGCTCTCGATGAGACGAAAGGCCCTTAAGGTCGACTGGTCTATTTATCGATGGACTAGGTCGGGCAGTTAGGCCCTGCCCCTCGCCCGTGAGACAGTCTTCAGCGGGGACCGAACGCCGAGTGCGTCGGGTCGAACCGACACAGGCCTCGGACGCCAACGTCGAAACCTCGTCCACCGGGGACAGTGGTCCGGTGTCGACACCCGCAGGGGTGTTACACGCCGGTTTACCGGCGGTAGTGGGTCAGGCGCGGAAGCGAGCAGCCCACCGCTGGACACCCGTCGCTCGTTGGATCGCGGGGTGGAGGAGGCACCCGAGATTCCCTGTGTCCGGAACGCCCGGCAACCTCGGTTTCGTCCGCTATTCATACCGATTTTGCTCATAGACAGCGACGGCTATCCGAATGCGGACGGCTGTCTGGATCCCAGTTTGCTGAAAAGAGGTCGACCGCGTCGGCTACTCGTACAGATGGCCGCCAGCGGGCATCTCGACCCGGACGTACGGTTTCTCGTCGATCGGGTCGAGCAGTGCCGTCGAACCGACGTTGCCGGTCGGTGATTTCCGGAGCGTCAGATACCGCATCCCCTCGCGTTGTTGGGTTGTTTCGATGATCTGCTCGGCGGAATCTCGGTAGAACGCGGCGACGGAATCGTCGACGACCTCGGGATTCAGGAGGTGGACGAGCAGCTCGGAATCCTGCAAAAAGCGCAGCTCCTCGTCGTACCGCAGCGTGCGTGCGGCCTCAGACCCCAGCGTGTGGGCCATCACGGTTGCGCCCTCGATCGTGATCCAGTTGTCGCACTGCCTGTCGATCGCCTCGAAGTGCTGTCTGGCCTCGGCAACTGTCGTCGCCTGTGAAAAGACGTTTGAGCGTGTGGTGTCCCAGCTCCCGATCTGATCGATCACGAACAACGCGTCGTTGTCGAACAGTTCCGACAACGAGAGTCCAAAGCGGTCGAGCAGCGCTTCGAGGCGGTGTTCCCGGAGTTCGAGTGTGGGAACGAGTGCGACCGCCATCCCTTCGTCGATGATCCGGTCGACGAGCCCGCCGACGAGTTCGGTGAGATTCGTCCGGCTGTCGTGGGTCAAAAGCGTTCCCGCACCACGAACCAGCCCGCCGCCGGTCAGCGCATCGAGCCCGTCGATTCCAGTCGAGGCCAGTCGCTCTTCGGGCAGCGTCGTCAGGTGGTTTCGCTGCCGGGGCGCGGTCCCGAGCCTGCCGTCACGGATCGTGAGTTCGACCCGGCGGCGGTCGTGGTCGACGCCGCGCATCTTCGGCACCGAGAGGAACCGCCGGGGGTTGTTTTCGACGGTGTCGGTTTCGAGCTGGATCACGCCGTGAGCGGTAAACTGGAGCACGTCGCCCCGCTTGTCGCCGGGGTAATCCTCGGCCGTAAAGACGGTCGTCGCCTCGATCTCGTCGGTGAAAAACCGGATCAGATCGAAGACGAGCCGCCGGTAGCGTTCGATGTCCTCGGTGATGACCGCCAGCCCGGAGGTGCTGTCAAAGACGACTCGGTCACATGGCGCGTATTTGCGGAGATGGTCCTCGATGTACGAGCCGGTAAACGGGGCATCGAACCCCCGGTCGAGCCACTCGTTTTCCTCCTCTGTCTGGAGCGTGTAGGTGTCGTTGTCCTCGATCGTCTCCCCGCGACGGGCATGGATCGTCGCGTAGCCGAGGTTCTCGTGATCGAGGTCGAAGTCGAACCCAGAAAACGCATCCTGGAGCTCCTCGACAGTCTGTTCAGTGCTGACGTAGAGACACCGCTCCCCCTCGGCGAGCCCCGCCTGCAAGAACTGCATACCCAGCGTCGACTTCCCGGTTCCTGGACCGCCCGTAATGAGTGTCGCCCTGTTTCGTGGGAGTCCACCGCCCAACATCCCGTCGAGTACGTCGACGCCCGTCGATGCGGGCTCCGTGGGAGTACGTGTCATCGGGTTAGTGACCGACTAACACGACAAGTGTATAAATACTTTCTATATGTCAAAATGTTAGTGACGAACTACCGACCGACAACTTCGATTATCCGGGGTCCATAGTACAGATATGACCGACGACGCGACCCATTCGGACCACGAAATCGATGCGACCTACACCGAGACCGACGGCGAGCGCCAACTCAGGTTCGACCGCGATGGTCGGACTGCTGTTCTCGCCCAGAACGTCGACGGCTACGCGATGGTTGCCGTTCGTCCGGACGCCGGGGCCGCCGAACTCGAACGCTACTACGGGTTCGATATGGCGCTGGATCACGCCGCCGAGTTACTGGGCGTCGACCCCGCTGTCCTCCCGATCCCTGACGAGGCAGCCGACATGGGAATGTAGGTAGGCGGTGGCTACGCGCCCCGAAACAGATATCGGAGCCGCTGGCTGTCCAGTCCGTCCTGCCAGTAGAACCGCGGGGCCAACGTGAGATACGCCAGTGCGAGAAACAGTAGCGCGAAGGCGAAGACCCGACCGTAGTAGCCCGACAGGAGGACCGTCAGCCCCTGGACGATTCCCATCACGCCAGCGTCCTGTGCATGGAGATCGGGATAGGTGATCGTCGACACCATCAGGACCGCGAGGACGCCGACCAACGGGACGAGCAGTTCGGGAGCCGTGTATCCCGCGAGAACCGCTGCCGAGAGAATCGTCGCCGCCAGCGTCGTCTGGACGCCCTCGGTTTCGGCGATCTCGGTATCGTAGGCCGTGTACATCCCGAGCCGGGTGACTGCCATCGCCACGAACAGCGCCGGAACGAGGAACCCGACTCCGAAGACGACGGGGTCGGCCAGCAGCATCTCGGGGTCGGCGGCTGGCATCCACTCGTCGATGACGACTGCGACCACCAACACTGCGGGGGCGACGCCGAAGGAGGCCACATCGGCCAGCGAGTCGAGATACGGGCCGACCGGTGTCCCGCCGCGGTAGCGCGCGACGACCCCGTCGAGTGCGTCGGCCATCGCGCCCAGCAGGATGAGGCGGGCGGCGAGGCCGACGTCGACTAACGCGGCGGCCGCGGCTAGAAAGCCGAGAGCGGCGTTGGCGATCGTGACCGCATCGGCGAGGCCCAGTCGGCCGACGAACCGCGGTTGCATAGTTCTCGGTCGGAGGGGGGCGGTTTACGCTTTTATGTTCTCCGACTCGCTGCCGTAGTCGACGGTCCAGATAGCAGCTACTGGCGAAACCGCAGGCCTATATGCCGCAGTTGCCTACTGAAACGTATGCAGGGGCCACGTTCTCGCCGGGAGTTTCTCGCCGTCGCAGGGACGACAGCAACCGCCGGACTGGCTGGCTGTCTCGGCCTTTTCGAACCCAACGACTACGACATCGGGATGACCGCCGTCGCGTTCACCCCGGAGACGATCACTGTCCCAGCGGGGACGACGGTCGTCTGGAGAAACACCAGCAGCCGGGGCCACACCGTCACCGCCTACGAGGGATCGGTCCCGGACGGGGCCGAGTTCTTCGCAACCGGTGGCTACGAGTCGGAGGCCGCCGCTCGCGAGGCCTGGGAGTCAGAGGGCAACGGGATCGTCGGCACCAGCGGGACGTTCGAACACACCTTCGAAATCCCCGGCGACTACCCCTACGTCTGTCTCCCCCACGAAACAGGCGGGATGATCGGGACGATCGAAGTCACCGAATAGCTGTCACTAGTGGTGTGTGAAATAAAACGGGGTGAGAGTGCCAGTTAGTCGTCGGCGACGTCGTCGGCAACGTCTTCTTCGTCGACGTCGACGGCGGTCGCTTCCTCTTCGGCCAGTTCTTCGGGGCGGGCTTCGAGTTCGAACTTCTGGATCTCCACGCGTCGGAGCGGGTAGATCGTTTTGGCCTCGCCGTAGATCGCCGAGGAGAGTCGACCCTCGATGACGCTGTCGCCCAGCTCCTCGAAGGTGCGCTCTTTGGCGGCCTCTTTGACGAGGTCGATCATCACGCGACGGATGGCGTGTTCCTGGCTGTTGTCGGCCTTCTTCGTGGTGAAGGCGACGGGCTGGAGCTTCACGCGGTAGTCGTCGGTGGTGACGACCGTGATCGTCGCGGCGGCCTTCGAGGCTCCGCGGCGGACGAGACTCCGCAGGTAGTCCCGCGTGAGCTCGTGTTTGATGAACTCCGTGTAGGCGGAGTCCGACCCCACGTCCGTGATCTTGAACGTGAGTTTGGTGTTATTCGCCCCGGCGTCGTTGTTGATGTCGCCGAGGGTGGTTTCGATCGTGCGACCGATGACCTGATCCGGTTCTTCGGCGATGGTCGAGCCGATCTCCTCCCGGTCGAACTGCTCGGGGGCGAAAATCGTGTACCATCGCTTGCCTTGCTTCTGCTTGGTTACTGATCGTTCACTCATGATGTTGTGTATCGTCTGCTTGTTGGTCGGCTGCTGTACTGCTGTCGGCCTCGCGCTCCGCGACGGCCTTGATGACCGCCTGCGCGACGCCGAGGTTCACGACGTAGTCGTCGACTGTCGTCTGCAATCCACCAGTGGTCTCCCGTGTGATCTCGGTTCGAACCGCTCTGCCCTCGACCGTTGTCGCCATCGAATCGGTGTTGTCCGGCGCGACCGCCGCCGCAACCCACTCGGCGCGGGTCGGCGTAGCGTGGTCGGTCCGGAGCGTCGCCGTTCGTGGCTGGTCGGTCATCCGAGGGCCTCCCTGACGGCCGCGATGAGGTCGCCGTCCGACACATCGCCGTCGACCGAGAGGGTCGCTTGCGTCGGCGTCCCGCCAGCGGTGCCACCGAATTCGGTGGCGACAGAGGCGACGGAATCGGCGAGGCCTCGTGGGTCGTCGGCTGCGGCCGCGGCGGCCGCGTGCCGCTGACCGTCGACCGGGTCGGCGGTCACGACGAGTGCGACCGGCTCCGGCGATCGGAACTGCTGGGCGAGTCGGGCGATCGTCGGCAGCGTGGCCGGGCGATCGGTGTCGACTCGCAGGACGAACACGCCCTCGTAGCGGCCGGTGATCGGCTCGTCGAGAGCGCGGTGGGTGGCACTCCCGTGGTCGCGCCACGTGTCGAGTGCCTCGTCCGTTACGTTGGCCGCCCCGAGTGCGAGGCTGATCGCCAGCCCTGGCGTCTCGCAGGCGAGTGCCGACAGCACGTCGGCATAGCCACCTAGCGTTGCGAACGGGCCGTTCGGCGTGGCGTACGGTCGCAGCGCGGTCTCGATTGCCTTCGCGGCCTTCGGTGTCGACGTCTCGGCGGTCGACGTTTCGAGCGCAACAAGCGAGGCCACCCGAGTGTGAGCCTCGTCGTCGAACTCCGACGACTCGGCCGAATCGGCTGGCAGATCGAGATCAGCCAGCAGCGAGTCGGTCGCCTCGGTGTCTCCCGAAAAGGGCGCAGCGAGGAGCGTCGAATGGGCCAGCCCGTCGGCGAGGTCCGCGGTTGGGACCGCGACGCCGGGGCGGCGCTTGACGAGGCCGGTCTGTTCGGCCTGCTCCAGGAGGCTGCCGCTGCCATCGGTTCCGGGCAGCGACCCCGCCGCAATCGTGCCCGCGAGCGCGAGCAGCGGATCGGGGTCGACGCCGAGTTCTCGGCTCACGGCGGCGGCGACCACGCTTGCTGGTCGGCTGTCGTCAGCCGGTGGCACCGCGTGGTCGGCAGCATCTCTCCGGCCCGAGGTAATGAGCACCGTCTGACTGTCATCGTCGACGGGCTCGGTGTCGGGGTCGGTGAGGTCGCCAGCCGGATCGTCGGAGACGTGGATCTGGAACGGGACGCTCCGCGAGCGGAGCGCGACCGCAAGCAACCCGGCCGCGGCGAGGCTGTCGCCGTCAGCGTGGCCGTAGACCCGGACGAACGGCGCGGTCGCTAGCTCCGCAGCTAGCGTTCCGGCGGCGTCCGGGTCGACGGTGTGGGTGTGTGTCTCCGACATGTGGTTCGGGTCCGGTGGGTCAGGTGCTGGTGGGTGTCAGTCGATTACTCCAGGAGTTCGACAGCGTTCTCGTAGCTGTACTTGAAGTCCTCGTCGAGCTCGTCGCCGCGGTAGTAGTTGGCGAGGCGTCGGATCTTCGACTCCGTGTTCTGGAGTGCGCGTTTGTTCGAATGGTCTTGGCCGTTCTCGTCGACGTGCTCGCGGAGGCCGATTGCGCGCTCCATGAGGTTCCGGAGGTCTTCCGGGATCTCTGGGCTGGCGTCGTGGTCGTCGAGGATTTCGGTGACCTTCTTGCCAGTCGCGAGTTTGACGTTCGGGATCGGCGTGCCTTTGACGCCTTCGTCGCGCAGTTTCAGGCCGATGACGCTGGGGTCGTGGCCCTGCTCTGCGAGTTCGACGACGCGGGCTTCGATGTCGTCGCTGTCTACGTCACTCCACTCCGGGGGTTCGTCTGCCGCCGGGCGGTCCGATCCGGACGAGCCACGGCGACGGGTATGCATTCGTGCCATTATTGAATTGGAACGGCACAGGCCGCAAAACGACGTGTCTCCCAGTCCCACAGCAGGGTCGACAGCAGTCGACCGCCACCGGGGGCTGGCAGCGCACTGTCGCAATCCCAAGCCCCGAGGGGCGAGTCAGAGTTACGACTGTGCTGTTCCCATCGGTGTCTGGTCGACGCGGGCGTTAAGGGTTTTCTATTCCGCATGGGTGTGTCGTCGACTGACTCGCTGGTATCGAGTCGAAGGCCTTAATAAGAGAACCGGGAAAGGGTTGGATGCGAACGAGGGCTCGTAGATCAGTGGTAGATCACCCCCCTGGCACGGGGGAGGCCGCGGGTTCAAATCCCGCCGAGTCCACTCACCTCTCTTCGTTCGGTTCGTTCCCTCATTCTACTCCCACTTGCTCCCGGTGGTCGCTCGTGGGAGTCTTGAAGAGTCCATTAGCTTCCGCCGTTCATCCAATTGAACAGACGGTGATAGATTCATTTACGCGGAATCCCGCTTTTATCAACAGTTGCTACCTGAAATCAACACGCACATTCAACAGCATTTGCACCCTTGCAAACTGCCTCACTTGGACCGGTCATTGGTTCAAGTATGGAGCTTGATTCTACAACATAACCGTTCTTTCGCTCCAGCCTCATCGGATTCCAATCAGAACCAAAATCTCGTTAGCAAACGGAATAGTAAGTAGAAGGATTAGAGAGAGTGCAGTAAGCAGAACGCAGAGGTCAAAGTTACCGTACTTTCTATCGGTTAGCCGACGATTGTTTGATGTTGCTACTTCGTAGTCAAGCAGTTGCTTCTCGACCTGCTGTTCATGCGTCATCCCTGCGTACTCGTGAAAGTCCTCTATTTTCTTTCCCGGTCTTCCATAGTCCCTTGTACGGAGTATCCACAGACCAACCGCGGCAGATACCATCGCGGGAAGCACGACGAGGACAAGTGATTGCTGAGATAAATTCATTTGCTGGCGAAAAACCCCTGTAAGTGAAACTATTAGAGCGTCGATAGTGATGACTGTCCCAATTTTACTTTCTACGTTCGCTCGTCTACGTTCCTCATCGGTATACCTCCGTCGTGCTTCTTCAAGCGTCAGCTCACGAGTTGGAAAATTTGTGGACGCGCTCTCTGATTCAGTATCTGAGTCATTCAGTGACATTCGGGATATAGTCTTAGCGTCCTCTACGTCAAATTCGTCCCCACATCGACTACAAACTGCAATTTCCAGAGTATTATCTTCAAACTGCTCTATCAATTCCGTAATTGCACTTTTTGCTACGGTGTACTGAACGCTTTCTTCTCGGCACTCAGGACAGAGAGACATCAGAAACTCCTACCACAACGACTACATGTTTGCTTCCCCTTTTGAACCGTCTGGACTTCCGCTTTGTCTCGGCACTTAGGACACAGAGGCATACAGAAAGCAAAGAAATTCAAAATCAAGTACCTTTCCCTAGTTTATTAGATTCTATCGAGAAACCTCAGTTGCAGATCTCGCTTCCTCTTCGGTCACGCGGACGCGCTGAGCAGACCACGATCAGCGACGACGACCTCCACGACCAACTTGACGAACTCTACCAGCAGGTCGACAGTCTGTGAATGGACAATTAGCCCGTCGACTGAGTCGGACACTATTACTCGAACAACTGCCGCGCATACCGATTAATCGGAACCCCAAGCCAGTCGCGCTGTTCGGCAATCGTGTCGACCACCCTTATCGCCTCCTCCTCAGTAACCACACCCCGCTTCACTAACGCCCGGAGCACAATCGGTGAGAGCGCAACCTCAGTCGACACGAGCACCCGCAACTCTGGCAGGGCTCGGTAATCGTCCGTTATAAGAAACGCCGCCTCGGTCTCGTCGACCGCCGCCACACAACTCGCCTCGCCGTCGTCGACCCGCGCCCCAGTCCAGCTCCCAACAGAGGACCACCAACCGCAAGCAGCTGGCCGAAAGCCGATTCACAAACAGCCCGTATCACTGGCTACTTATCGCCAATACACATCCATTTGTTGTCATGACTTAAGACGTAGCTTTCGAAGACAGTAGCTGATGACTGACCGATTTACACGACGGACTGTCATGCTCGGATTAGCAAGCGCGGCCGCCACAACACAGCTCCCGGCGGCCGCCGCCGAACCCCCAGAGGGCCACGGCATCGAACGCGACGGCGCGACGCTCACCCGGTTTGCGACGGGCCTCCCCGAATCCGAGATGACGGGGCTGTTCATCACCGCCGATGGGCAGTTCTTTTTCAACATTCAACATCCCGACGTCGACGGTGACGGCGAGCGCGATCAGGGCATCGTCGGCGTGGTCACGGGGCTCGATATGAACGCCCTCCCGCGGGAGTTTTCGAGCGTCCAGATACCCGACAACGACGCCGCGGATGTCCGCACGGCACTGGGCGACTACCAGCGACTCGCCATCGGTGGCGAGCCGATGGGCAACGGCGAGGCACTCGGCTCGGTCTACACCCCGGACGGCGAGTTCCTCGTCGGGCAGATCAGTCCGGATTTCAACGGCTACATCCCCGCCAGCGACGCCGACAACGAGGGGTACCTGTTTACCAACTGGGAACACTGGCCGGGGGCGGTCTCGCGGCTCCATCTCAAATATTTCGATCTGCTCGATCGCTGGTGGGTCCTCGACAGGGACCACGTCGACTTCACCGACGTCGAAGGCACGTGGCAGAACTGCTTTGGTACTGTTTCGCCGTGGGGCACACCGCTCACCTCGGAGGAAAACTATCTCATCACCGACACGCCCGACTGGAACAACCCCGACTGGGACGACGACGAGGAGCGCGCCAACGTCGACCGACTCGCCCGCCATCTCGGCTACGAACCGGACGACGACGGCGTCTTCGCCGAGGGGTTTCCGAACCCCTACCGCTACGGCTACATCGTCGAGATCCAGGAGCCCGAAGGCGAACCCACGCCAGGAAAGCGGTTCGGCCTCGGTCGGTCGACCCACGAAAACGCGGTCGTGATGCCCGACCAGCGGACCGCCTACACCACTTCCGACGGCTCGGCCCGCGGTTTTTATAAGTTCGTCGCCGACGAGCCGGGCGATCTCTCGGCGGGGACGCTTTATGCGGCCAAAGCAACCCAGAACGGTCCCACGGGTGGCGATACCGCCCGAGTCAGTTTCGGTATCGAGTGGATCGAACTCGCCCACGGTAGCGACGAGGAGATCGAGTCCTGGATCACCGACTACGACGAGATCACCCAAGCCGACTACGACGAGGACGAGACCTCGTATATAAGCGACGACGAGATCGAGGCGTGGGCCGACGGCGAGGCTGACGACGACCGCGTGGCATTCCTCGAAACCCGCGCGGCGGCCGAAGCGAAAGGCGCGACGGTCGAGTTCCGCAAGATGGAGGGGGTCAACGCCCGCCGGAACGCCGAACCGGGCGACTACCTCTATGTCGCCATGTCGAACACCAACGAGACGATGAGCGACGACGAAGGCGACATCCGGATTGCCGACGAGGGCGGCGAGTGGGGTGCGGTCTACCGCCTGCCGCTCGAAGCCGACTTCAACGTCAGCGAGATGGAGCCGATCATCACCGGCGGCCCCGAGGCGAACATCTGTGGTGGCTGTCCCTACGACGCCAACCCCCAGTCGAACGACAGGGCCTGCCAGTCGTGTGCGTTCAATCCGACCGTCGACGATGCTGGCGAAGCCACAGGCCGTTTAAAAGGGACGATGAACCTCGGCAAATCGATGGCGATGAGTGGACAGACCTCACTCGATCCCGAAAACACGATCGCCGAACCCGACAACATCGTCGTCATGGACGACGGCCGCGTGGTCATCGGCGAGGACACGGGCAACGAGGGCCACGAGCGCAACATGATCTGGGTGTTCGACCCCGGCGACGCCTGACTAAATCCGAACGATAGTCGATCACTCTCGGCCTATCCAACCACAGTTTCGCTACCACAAGCAAAATTGTTTTAATGGCGGCGTCAGTCGACAGAGTCAATGCCGATTGCACTTCCACACGATGCCAAGGCGGGGCCGACGAAAGCCGAGGTCCGGTCGGTGCTGCTCGGGAAACTCGATCTCGACGAAACCGACCACTTCGCCGAGGTTGGCTCCTGTACCGGCGCGGTAACGATCGAGGCTGCCCGGCGAGCCGGTCGCGTGACTGCCCTCGAACGCAAGGCCGAGCGGCTCGACGTCACGACAAAGAACCTCGCGGCCAACGACTCGCTGATCGACGCCGAGGTCGAGCTGACAAACGCCGAAGCTCCCGAGGGACTGCCCACCGACGCCGACGCCCTCTTTTTGGGTGGGAGTCGGAACTTCGAGGGTGTCCTGGACCACGCTGTCGAGACCGAGATCGACCGGATCGTCATGAACGTCTCCCGGCTGGAGGTCGCCGGGCGCGCCACGGAGGCGTTCCGCGACCGTGGAATTCTCGAAGAAGTCATTCAGTTCCAGGTGAGCCACGGCTACGAACTCGCCGGGGCGACGAGCTTCAACGCCGACAACCCGGTGTATATGCTCGTCGGCAGTGCTAGCGCCGACGGCACGCAGGACGACGGCGAACCGGTGGAGGCCGCACAGTGACCCTTTACGGCATCGGCCTCGGCCCCGGCCAAGCCGATCTGGTCACGGTCCGCGGAAAAGAGATTCTCGAATCGGTCGACGTGGTCTACTCGCCCGGGCGGCTCTCGCGGACGGTCGCGCTGAATCACGTCAACGAGGACAAAATCGGCGACCTCGAGTTCCCGATGACTCGCAACGTCGAGAAACTCCGAGCAGCCTGGAAGACCGCCGCCGCCGAGATCGCCCCCAACGCCCGCGAGGGCGATGCGGCCTTCGTCACGCTGGGCGACCCCAACGTCTACTCGACCTTTGGGCATCTGCGCCGGACCTTGGATGCGTTTCATCCCGACGTAGACGTCGAAATCGTCCCCGGCGTCAGCGCGATGACTGCCTTCGCCACGGCGCTGGATGTCGAAATCGAGGCCGGGGCGGGCCTCTCGTTGCGGGAGGCCGCCAACGGCCACGCACCGACCGGTCCGGATCGGATGATTCTTTTTAAGGTGACAGATGCCACCGCGACCCACGAGAAACTCGTCGACGCGGGTTACGACGTGACGTTTGGGCGGCGACTCTACATGGAACAGGGCGAGACGGTCGTTACCGACGACCCCAGCGAGATCGACGAGCGCGACTACTACACCCTCGCCTACGCGAAAAAGCGCGATCTGACCGTCGAGTCGGCGACGGCGACGTTCGGCGAGGCGGGCGACAACGAGCGGGTCGACGGGGCGGGGGACGCATGACCGACGAGTCATCCACCAACCCCGCTGCGGAGGCGGACCCACAGTCCGCGATCGATGCCCAAGGTGAGCGCCGACAGGCGGCTCCCGATGACCGAATCGTCGAGCACAACGCGGGCGATAAACAGGAGGGAATTCCGTTTGTGGGTGCAGGTCCAGGAGACCCCCGACTCCTGACGGTCGCTGGAAAGGAACTCCTGGAGGACGCTGATCTGGTCGTCCACGCTGGCTCGCTGGTCAACAGCGAACTCCTCGATGAGTACTGCGCCCACGCCGAAACGGTCTCTTCGATCGGAAAGGATCTCGAAGCACTGATTCCGTTGATGCGGGACGCCCACGAGGAAGGCAAAAACGTCGTCCGGCTCCACAGCGGCGATCCAGCGATCTACGGCGCGGCCATCGAACAGATGGACGCCCTCGAACACGAGGGGGTATCGACCTACTTCGTGCCGGGTGTCACCTCGGCGTTCGCGGCGAGCGCGACCCTGCGAACCCAACTCACGCTCAACGAGGTCTCGAACCACGTCGCGTTCACCCGGCCGCAAGGCAAGACGCTCAGTGAGGAAGACGACCACATCAGCGAGTTCGTGGAGATGGGTGACGTGACGACCTGCATCTATCTCGGGACCCACGCGGTCGCCGACACGATGGACCGACTCATCGAGGATGGCCACGACGAGGACATCCCCGTCGCCGTCGTCTACCACGCCTCGTGGCCCGACGAGGACGTGTTGATCGGCACGATTGGAACGATCGGCGAGAAACTCGAAGCCGCTGGGCATCGCGCCTCGGCGATGGTGATCATCGGCGATGCGGTGACGGGTGCGGGCTACGAGCGATCCTTCCTCTACGATGGCTGGGCGAACCGCGGATCGGACAGCGATAGCGAAGACGCGGCTGCAGACACGGACGAAGATACTGCGGAGACTCCACAATGAGTACTGACAACGACGGGGACAGCGGCGGACACTGTAGCACAGCCGACAGCGACGGTGAGGTCGCCGAGGAAATTGCAATTATCTCCTTCAGCCGAAAAATGGAGACCGCCGAGGAGATCAAAGCCGAACTCGCCGATCGCTACGAGGCAATCGAGATCATCGAGTACCACGGCGAGGTCTTCGATGAGCACTGGGGCGAGTACGACTGCTTTATCGGGCTGATGGCCAGCGGGATCGCCATGCGGAAAACCGCCCACCTGTTCGACGACAAGTGGGACGACCCCGCGATCTGCGTGGTCGACGAGGCACTCACCTGGGCCATCCCGATCACTGGCGGCCACCACGGCGCGAACCAGGTCGCCCAAGACCTCGCCACGATGGGGGCGATTCCGGCGATGACCACGGCCTCGGAGGCCGCAGGCAAGCAGGGTGTCGAAGCCCGCGCAAAGGCGATGGATTCCCACGTCGTCAACGGGCGGTCGACGATTCAGACCAATCTTGCAGTCTTGGACGACAACCTTGGCCCAATCGCCCGACTCGACGGCCCGCAGGCTGTGCTCGTCGGTGACGACGTGACTGTGCTTAAACGGAACAAGAATGAGGGCATCGTCATCGGGACCGGCAGCGTCTCCGGCGCGTCGGCGGAGTCGTTCGTCGCGGCCTGGGAGACCGCCCTCGATGAGACTGAGTACGGAATCGAAGACGTCGACTTCGTTGCGACGGCAACGCGAAAGGAAGACGAGGAGGGACTTTTAAAAGCGGCCGAGGAGCTGGATCTCGGCGTCGTGGCCTTCGATAAGGAGACGCTCCTGGACCACGAGGGACCGACGCCCTCCAAATCGAAAGAGTTGATCGGCTGGCCCGGCATCTCGGAGGCCTCGGCGATTGCCGGCGGCCGCCAGCAGGAACTCCTGTTGGAGAAGATCGGCTACGAAAACGAGGTGACGGTGGCGATTGGCCGATGAGCAGCGAATCAACCGACAACAGTACGGCTGACCGGCCTGACGACCTGGGGACGCTCTCGGTGGTCGGCATCGGCCCCGGCCTGCCCGACGACATGACCCAGCGCGCCAAGGCGATCATCGAGACCGCCGACTGCGTGATCGTCTCGGACCTCTATCAGGCGTTCCTCCGCGAGGACGGCACTCTGCCGCCGAAAGACCGGGTCGACGACGACGGGTTCGTGACTCGGGACGACGGCCACGAACAGGAGATCGTTCGGTCGACGATGGGTCGACAGATCGAACTCGCCAAAGTAGCCTTCGAGCGCGTCCGCGAGGGCGACGATGTAGCCCACGTCTCGGGCGGCGATCCCTCAGTCTACGGCAAATCCGACCTCATTTTTAAAATGGCAGAGGAGGAGGACGCCACCGACATTCCAATCGAGATCGTCCCCGGCATCACCGCCGCACTCGGCGGCGGCGCGATGGTCGGTGCGCCGCTCTGCAACGATTTCTGTACTATCTCCCTATCCGACAAATGGCGCGGCTGGGAGGAGATCGAACAGAAACTGCGGGCCGCAGCGATCAGCGATTTCGTCATCGTCCTCTACAACTGCTGGCGGAACTACGAGCAGGCAGTCGAGATCGTCCGCGAGGAGCGGACCGACGATGCCCTCGTGGCGATCGTCAACGACGCCGGACGCGAGGACGCTGGCCGAAACGGCGAGGACCACTTCATCACGAGCCTCGGCGAGGCAACCGACCACGACGATAAGGTCTCGGGAATGGGGACCTCGCTGATCATCGGCAACCACGAGACCCAAACCTGGAGCAACGACTACCGAACGTTCCTCGTCACCCCACGCGGCGGGCGTGACGTGGAGGATTTCTAACTATGAGTACGGACACCAACACAGAGCAGACTGCAGACTCGGCGGGCGAACAGGCCAACGACAACTCCGGCGGCTGTACGGCCAAGTCGGGGGCATCCTCGAAACAGCAGTCGGTCGACGAGAAAATCGGCTCGACGGTCGACGATTTCGACGCCGACCCGGGCCAACTCACGGCCGTCGGTCTCGGTCCAGGACACCCGGAGGGAATGACCCAGCGCGCACGTGGGGCGCTCCTGGAGGCCGACCACATTGTCGGCTACACGACCTACATCGAACTCCTGCCTGAGGAGATCACCGACGAAGCCGAGGAGCTGTACGACACACCGATGTGTGGCGAGGTCTCCCGCACGGAGGAGGCCATCGACCGCGCGCTGGCGGGCCACGACGTGGCGATCATCGGCAGCGGCGACCCCAACGTCTACGCCCTGTCGGGGCTCGCACTCGAAATCATCGAGTCGAAAGGTGCGACCGCCTCGATGCTCGACTACGAGGTCGTCCCCGGTGTTCCGGCGGCCCAGTCCTGCAGCGCCCTGTTAGGCGCGCCGCTGGTCAATGACACCGTCTCGATTTCGCTTTCGGACCACCTCGTGCCGATGCCGGAGATCGAGTCCCGGCTCCACTCGGCGGCTGGCGAGAGCTTCACGATCGTGATCTACAACCCCTGGAGCCGCAAACGCCGAGAGAACTTCGAGAAGTGTTGTGAGATCCTGCTGGCTCACCGCGACCCCGACACGCCGGTCGGTATCGTTCACGGCGCAGGTCGGGACGACGAGGAGGTCATGATCACGACACTCGACCAGTTGGAGGAGTTGGGCGAGAGCGACATCATCGACATGACGACCACGATCCTCGTGGGCAACGAGGAGACCTACGTCTGGGACGATCGGATGGTCACCCCCCGCGGCTACGAAACCAAATACGACTACTAACATGACCGCCTACGAAATCACCCTGAAAAAGGAGCCCTGCGACGGTATCTTCGCCTGTCTGACCCGTGACCCACGGTTCGTCGAGGACGACGACGGACTGGCGACCATCGACCCCGACGGCGATCCGATCTACGACGGCGACGGCGAGGTCCGCGAAGTCGACGGCACTGTCGTCGCCACCTTCGACGACGACCGGATCGAGGAGGCCCGACAGGCCGCCGCCGCGTGTCCCACGAACGCCATCGTCGTCCAGGAGGTAGACGAATGAGCCTCGCCGCCCCCGACGATCTGCTGGCGGGCCACCCTTCGACAGCCTACTTTTGGGGTCGCGTGGCCGGAGACGGTGAGGTCCACCGCGACCACCTGACGGTGACGACCAACGACGAGGCCGCCGCCGAAACGATCAGCGAAATCGTCGGCAGCGAGGTCGACCACGACAGAACGACCCGCGAGTACGCCCATAACACCGACATCAGCAAGACTGAAGACGAGTACACCGTCGAAGTCACGAGCGACGACCTCTTTGGAATGGGTGGCTCGCTGGGTCTGCCGGTCGACGGTCACGGCAACTACCGCTTTGGTGCCTTTGCGGACTACCGACGCGACCTGCTTCGGGGGCTCCTGGAGGGCTGTGGGACGATCTGTTTCAAATCCTCCAGCGGGACGGTGGGTGTCTCCTTTGTCCACGATGATGAGGAGCTGCTTGAACTCGTGCAGCAACTCATCGACGACTGCCCGGTCGACGCCCCGTACGGTGATCTCTCGGCAACCTCGTCGGGTGGCTACTGGTTCGGCATCGATGACGATGTGGCCGCCGACTTCGGCATCTGGCTCTACGAAGGCACCGCTGAGACGGGGCTGTTCGCGCCGAGCCGCCGCCGGAAACTGGTCCAGAGTCTCGATCAAGCAACCGACGTCGAGTTCGACCGCTCACAGTTCGAACAATGAGTCAGAGTCAGCTCCGGAACTCCATCGACTCGGTCGACAACGAGGCCGTCCTGCTGGTCGGCCACGGCTCGCGCCGCGAGAAGTCCAACGAGCAAGTACGAGAGTTGGCCGCGATGCTCGAAGGCCGGTTGGAGATTCCGGTCGACGCGGCCTTCCTGGAACTCGCCGAGCCTGCGATCCCGGATGCCATCGAGGGGTTGGCCGCAACCGTCGATTCGATTACGGTCGTCCAACTCTCGCTGTTCGCCGCCAGCCACGTCAAAAACGACGTTCCCCTTGCTGTCCAACGGGCCCGCTCGACCCACGAGGCCGAAATCAAAAACGGCGCGCATCTCGGGATTCATCCGGCGATCGTCGACCTGCTCGACGACCGCACACGGGCGGTCGAGGACGAACTGGGCGTCGACCGCGAGGAAGACGACGTGGCGGTCGTTGTCTGCGGCCGCGGATCGAGTGATCCCGACGCCAACGCTGATCTCAACAAACTCTCGCGCCTCTTGTATGAGGGTCGGGAGTTCTCGCACGTTGAAGCCTCGTTTATCGGAATCACCGAGCCGACGCTGGACGATTCGCTGTCGACGATCGCCAAACAGCGCCCCGACGCTATTGCCGTGATTCCGTATATGTTGGGCGACGGTGTGCTGACCGGTCGCATCCGGGAGTGGACCGACGAGTTCGACGAGGAGTATCCTTATGTTGATGCCTCGGCTGGCGACCCACTCGGGACAGATTCGCGGCTCCTGGATGTCCTGGGTGACCGCTGGCAGGAGGCCCGAACCGACAGCGTCGAGATGTCGTGTGACACCTGCAAGTACAAGGTCGATCTCACTGGTTACGAGGAGGATACGGGGGGTGCGCGAGCCATGCTGCGTGCGCTGACACATCAGGAGACCCACGCGGATCGGGACAATGTCGACGACGACCCACACACCCATGACGCCCCCGAAAAACATGTCGCCGTCTGTACGAACCAGACCTGTGCAGCGGATGGTGCGCCGGCCGTCCTGGAGCGGCTTCGGCAAGAGGCGCGGGACTCCGAGCAGTGCGACGCCCGGATTACCCGGACCTCCTGTCTGGGGCGGTGCGGCGAGGGGCCGATGGTGGCCGTCTATCCCGAGAACGTCTGGTACGGCGGCGTCGAAGCGGAGGATGCCGAACGGATCGTCTCGTCGCACCTCGACCGCGACCGCATCGTGAGCGATTTAGTCGACCAAACACTCTGATATAGTATGAGCTGTTACGAAATCGAAGCACTCCGACTCGGACTGATGAACGTCCTTGGAACCGAAGACCCCGCGGCCCGCGAGCACGCGGAACAGGAACTCGACGGCCACCTGTCGGGACCGATCGAGGCATTGGCTGAGGCCGACTCGCTGGCCGCCATCGAGCGCCACCTCGATGCCGCCTTGGTCGACCTCGAAGAAGAAATCGCCGAAACCCCAAGCGACGACCCGGAGTACGACTATTTAAGAGGGCGACTCGTCGCCGTCCGGGATGCCGAACGTGCGGTCCACCGCATCACGTCCCAGGGCGAAAGCGTTCTCTCAGGACTCGGCGAGGCCCACGATGTGCTTCACGAAACCTTCCCCGTCGAAGACTGACTGGAGGACGAGCGGCCTGTACACCGGCTACGACGGTCGCTCGCTCGCAGTGATACGGTCCCGGTGGACGAGGGGCAGTGCGCTGTCGGCGACCGAATCGAACACGCCGTCGACGAACGCCTTGATCGCTGCGTCGTCGTGGTCGTCGTGGGCGAGATACCACTCGCCCGCCTGGAGGTGGAGCAGTACCTCGCAGTCGGTACAGTAGCGATACCCCGTCGCTCCCTCGCCGCCGTGGGCGGCCTGGCGAACGCTTTTGCAGAGCCGGTGTTTTCCCCACCACTCCCCGCAGTTCGGACAGGCGTAGACGTAGGCGAAATCCCCTCGCCGACGCTCGTAGTAGCTCGAACACCGCCCCGGCAGTTCGAGGGGCTCGACCCACGCCCGAAAGGAGTCGCCGTGCCCCGTTTCGATGGTGAACCCGGCGTCGACCGCTGTGTTCTCGCCGCCGGTCGCTGCATCCACATCGGCGTGGTCGCTGTGGTCATGGGTAGCGGTCGTGGCGTCGCTGTCGACCCGACGTTCGATACCCGTCTCGGTGACGACGGCCCCCTCGCCTTGGTGTTGGTACTGCCAGGCGTGGACGAGTTCGTGGCGGACTGTTTTCTTGCAGGCGTCGAACCCGGCCCGCTCGTAGGTGTGTTCGGTCAGCGTGATCGTTACCTGACCCCGGCCGTCGTAGGAACACCGGCCGTGTCGACGCTTGGCCCGCGTCGAGGTCGCCCACGTGATCGCCGCGAGGTCGACGCCGTCGAGGGGCCACTCATCGCCGCGAACCACGCCCTCGCCGTACTGCCGTGCCCGGTGGGTGAGTTCGTGGTCGTCCGCAACCGATCCGACCGCCCGCCTGTCATGGGTACTCACTGGTGTGCCGGTTGGAGACTACCAATATATACTTGTTGCAGCGACAGTCGACAGTACCGGACAGATAACGGACAGTTACCCAATTAATAAAAAATCAGTTTGATATGAAAACCGCTCTAGTTCATGTGGTTCGCCCCTATTGGATGTGATGGGTAGGACGTAGAGCAGACTGCTCCCCGCAACGCTGCGCTATCCTTCCTGTCCCCCACTTTTCGGCCCTCCCCCCCCCTCCCCCCTCGGTGTTTATGAATGTCTCTCGACCCAACAGCCCTCATCTCGTCTGTTGTAGACGGTCCCTTTCGACACCACCCCGTTTCAGTCGTTGGCGGTGAACTGGCCCTGTGACATCAACCGTCGGGCGATCACGACCAGCCCGTTGCCGAAGCCCTCGCCGAAGATCGCGTGTTCCTTGCCCGTAGAGGGGACGATCGAACTCACGAGGATCGTCGAGCGGTCGACCAACACCAGCCGTCCGATCGCCGTCTCGCCGGTGTCGTCGGGTTCTTCTTGCAGCCACTCCAGGCCGGAGACGAACGTCGTCGCCCCCGGGATTGCCTCCTGGATTCGGGTTCTGATCGAATTCGTCGGCGCCCCGACCAGGAGGTCGATGTCGCCGTTGATACATAGTGCGAGCGCATACCCGCGTCTTCAGGCGCGGGTCAAGCGGACAATAGCGTACACACCCACCGACGATGGCACGGCTGGATTTCCCACCGTGTGCGATAGTTTTAAGCCACTCGGTAGGCATAGTGTGTAGTACGGATGAAGACCACACGGCACGCAACGTACAACCTCAACTACCACATAGTGTGGATACCGAAGTACCGACAGTCGGTACTCGTCGGTGACGTTGCGACTTGTGTGCGAGACATCCTCCACGAAATAGCCGACGAGAAGGGGTTGGAGATTATCGACCTCACCGTCCAACCCGACCACATCCACCTGTTCGTCAGTAGC